>Ga0131853_10000023_pt1 | contig 225697 bp, 198 predicted proteins | sample TergutLab28metaG_FD_92764 | JGI IMG/M metagenome (GOLD analysis project Ga0131853, IMG submission 92764) | Labiotermes labralis P1 segment gut microbial communities from Petit-Saut dam, French Guiana - Lab288 P1 (version 2) (version 2) | ecosystem: Host-associated > Arthropoda: Insects >... | reverse complement strand
TTCTAAAATGCTTTTCATTATGAAACCAATCCTTTCCGAATTGTGCTAACACCCTTGAAAGGTTGGATTATTTCGTGATAAAATTCTCCTGTACCTTCGGGTGCGGCTAGAAGCGGTGGGAAACTTTCCACGGAGTACCACCGCTTCGGCATTTTTTACTGTCGCTTACTGTTATGAAACTGGTGTAGGCTGTAATCCTATCCAGTTTATATACTGCCCTCCTTTCTAATAGGTTCTCAAAAACCGCTGATTGTACCGCAAACAGGGCAGTTGAGTAATATTAAAGGGTACTTCATTTTTTGAAGTACCCTTTAGAGTATAAGTTCTTGGTTTGGACTATATGACACGAATGAACATTGACAACGCACTCTTGATAGGGGATTCTATGCATGACTATGATGTAGCAGTGGCACTCGGTGTAGATTGTGTGCTAATTCCAAACGGGCACCAAAGCAGAGAAACATTGTTAGCAAGTGGTGCGACTATTTTGGATGATATTTCTTGTATCATTCCATATATAGGCGGCTAGACTACTTTGTCATGTAAGCATTAACAGTGTTATTTCCGCCTTTAGCAGTATGCGTTATATATGCTCCTTGTATAATTTTGTTAGTGTCACTTTCCGAGTAAATTGGAAAAAATTTCATCTTGGAATAGATTATAGATATTGATATCACTCATTTCATCAAAATAACCTTTTAGATTAAAGAAGGCGTCCCATCTTAGTCACTCACCCTTTTAAGCACACCATTCTCCCTAATAAACTGCCGTTTTTCGTTCTTATCCATTTTAGCCAAAATCTCTTCCCCTAAATCAATCCCCAAAATCTCAGCCATACCCAATAGATAAATAGCTACATCGGCTAATTCTTCTCCCAGGTCGTCTTTCTTTTGCATATATGCCTGACAGGCTTCTGTAAGTTCGCCATATGTATAGCAAAACTCCATATATACATCGGTTACATTGAAACCCTTATTGATTTTGTTTTGATAAATCCGCTCTTGGATTTGCTTTAAATTTAACATGTGACATCTCCTATAGCGATTTCGTTTGAAATTTCAGCTCATTTCAAATCGAAACGCCTATATCTTTTGTATGCACACAACTTTATGCTATTATTTCTATAAAATCAAGAACAGGCAGCGTTCCTCATAAGAAATAGTGAAAATTTCCAAAAACCGCTTAAATCATGCGGATTTTGGAAAATCAACTGCTTCTAACTGCGGTACGCAGCATAGGAGGCTTTTATGAAAATAGGAGTATTACTTGAAGGCTTTAGGTTGGAGTTGCGGGAAGCCGTAACCCGCGCGGCGGCTCTCGGTATCGAGGGCATCCAGGCTTATGCCGTTGATGGTGAGCTAACCCCAGAAAACATGACCCCTGCCAAGGAACGGGAGTGGCTTTCATTGGTAAAGAGCCACGGCATGGTGTTTTCCGCAATATGCGGAGACTTAGACTCAACTCCGCATCGTGTGGGTAAGGGTTTTGAGGTGGCGGAGGCTAATCCTCTGCGGATTCAGCGCTCGAAAGCAATTTTAGACCTGGCAAAGCGGTTGGAGTGCAATGTTGTAACTACTCATATCGGTACCGTTCCGGCTAAAGAATGTGAAATAAAAGAAAACATGCGAACCGCCTGCCGTGAGCTGGCTCTGTACGCGGACTCGATAGGCTCTTATTTCGCAGTAGAAACCGGGCCGGAAAACGCTATACTTCTGCGTGATTTCCTGGATAGTCTAGGCGCTAAAGGGGTCAGGGTAAATTACGACCCGGCCAACCTGGTAATGGTAGTAGCCGACGACCCAGTAGCAGGGGTAGGGACACTTTCTGATTATATCGTTCATACCCATGCAAAAGACGGGGTTCAAGTCTCTGCCAATCCCCTTAAATGGCAGGAAATGCCATTAGGCCAAGGCGGTGTAAACTGGGACGAGTACCTAAAAGCCCTTAATGCCATTGGCTACAACGGATTTCTAACCATAGAACGTGAAGTAGGGGATAACCCAGAGGCAGATATTAAGCTGGCAGTCGAATTTTTAAGAGAAAGGCTTAGGGCATTAGGACTGTGACTTTAACAATTGATGGTATAGAAATTCAGGCCCATGAAGGGGAAATGGTGTTGTCTGCGGCGCAAAAGTCGGGGATTTTTATCCCGACCTTATGCCAGGATGACCAATTTCCCCCTCATGGGGGATGTGGGCTATGTATTGTAGAAATAGGCACGCGGCTTAGACGGGCTTGTGCAACCCCTGTGGAAGAAGGGATGGTTGTATCTACCAATTCCCATCGGGTCAATGATGCACGGCGACGGTTATTGGAATTGCAGCTTTCTGACCATGCCGGAGATTGCAAGGCCCCATGTCAGCTTGCGTGCCCAGGTGAGTCTGATTGTCAAGGATATATTGCCCTTATTGCCCAAGGCAAAACAGACGAGGCGTATAAAACAATGATGGAGGCCCATCCATTCCCTGGGTCTATTGGCCGCGTTTGCCCGCGGCCATGTGAAGCTAATTGCCGCCGTAAGCTAGTAGACGAACCCATTAATATCGCAGGCTTAAAGCGATACGGCGCGGATAACGCAAAAGCATATATCCCAGAAATATTAGCTGATACCGGCAAATCAATAGCCATAGTAGGCGGCGGCCCTGGCGGCCTAACGTCAGCTTATTTCCTAAAACGCGCTGGTCACCATGTAGCGGTGTATGACCGTATGCCCAAAATGGGTGGGCTGCTAAGATATGGGATACCAGAGTATCGCTTGCCAAAAGCCGTTGTGGATAAGGAAATAAATGTGCTGGCGCAGATGGGAATAGATTTCCGCAATAATAAGGAATTTGGGCGAGATATATCTCTTTCGGAGTTACAACAGCAATACGACGCTGTAATTATTGCAATAGGAGCCGGAAATAGTCTGAGTTTAGATATCCCTGGGGAGGATTTACCTCATGTTATCGGCGGCATAGACTTTTTACGTAAACCAACAGCAATCCACGGCGACGTTGTAGTAATCGGTGGAAGCAATACCGCAATAGATGCCGCTCGTACAGCTTTACGCCTAGGAGCGGCCTCAGTAACCGTAGCCTACCGCCGAACAAAAGACGAAATGCCCGCAGAGCCAGAAGAAATTGCTGAAGCGGAAGAAGAAGGGATAAATTTTAAGTTTCTAGTAGCACCACTAGAAATAAATGAAAATATCCGCCTGCAAAAAATGTCTCTTGAAGAGCCGGACGCAAGCGGACGACGCAGCCCTCAGCCTATCCCCGGCCAAGAAGAGACTCTTGAAGCCGACATGATAATAGTAGCCATAGGGCAGTCTGTGGCTTTTTGTGGACTTAATACATTAGAAAAATCACGGCAGGCAATAACAGTTTCAAAAACCTACGAAACCAACTTACCCGGTGTATATGCTATTGGAGATGCAACCGGTCAAAGCGCATATGCAATCGAAGCCATAGGCCACGGGCGTAAGGTTGCCGCAGTTATACATGACTCTTTACTACAGCAAGCCCCTCCATGGGAGGTATTGCCAGATATATTGTCAAAGGATGAAAAGCAACCCAAAGACTTTGACCATATCCCCAAAACCCCGCGGGAAATAAACCCAAAAAAAGAAGCCCCGAAGGGCTTCCAAGAAAATTTTGACGAAATTCATATGAATCTATCCACCGAGGCCGCTGTTTGTGAGGCTAAGCGGTGTCTATCCTGTGCTTGCGGTGATTACGATGATTGCAAGCTTCTTTCCTATTCAAATAGATATAAATCAAATCCTGACAAATACGCAGCGAAAAAAACCAAACTACCCCTAGACTACAGCAACCCTCTATTTACCTTTGACCCAAACAAATGCATAAGCTGTGGCCTATGTGTAAAGTCATGCAAACATGCAGCACTAACAATGGCTAACCGAGGTATAAAAACTACCGTCAAAGCCCCATACCAAAGCAGCTGTAAGCAAAGCGGCCAATGTATGACCATCTGCCCGGTAGGGGCCAGGGTAGCAAAAAACTAAGTCTCTTAATCTATACGAACAAGCCCCCACATACCATTATAAAGTACAGCGAATAAATCATCCTGCAGCATATTTATTACTTCAAAGCGAGGCGGCTCAATCTCCCTGCCTTGAGAATCCACAAAGCCCCAGCGGCCTCTTTCAAAATGCCCCCACTCTCCAATTTCTCCATCAACCATAACGGCTAATATATCTTCTGTAAGAACATGGATAGTGTCAAAAGTCGGCTCTACAACCATATTACCGCCCTCATCAATTGCTCCCCACTGGCTGCCTACAGGTACATTCCACTCATTTAACACTCCTCCAACCCTTACCAGGGCAAGACCATTATGGAATGACCATGCTTCGCCAAACTGAGGGGCTACAACCTCTTGACCTGATGAGTCTAGATAACCCCATCTTCCTCCTATAAAGTTGCCCCATTCATCCATATGTCCATCAACCATGAATGGTATTAGTCCTTCATTAACTTGATGTATAACATCAAATGTCGGAGCCACAACCTCTCGGCCTGTAAAATCCACCAAGCCCCATCTTCCGCCCATAGGGCTGCCCCATTCATTGAATGTAGAATCTACTCTTACCGCAATCAAATTTCTATTAATAACCCGTACTTCATCATATTGGGGGGGTATTATCTGTGCCCCTGTCACCACATCAATAGCGCCCCAGCCTCCGCCGATTATAGCGCCGTATTCATTTCTTTCACCACCATAATGGACTATGGCTATACCATTTACAGCTATCTGTGCTACCGTATACATAATAGGTGTTATTTCCCTGCCTGTAGAGTCTACAAAACCCCAGAGATCTCCTCTGCTTACAACAAAAAAACCTTCATGTGAACTGCCCATGCCATCAAAAGTTGGAGGTATAACCTCGTAACCTGTATGGTTAATTAAACCCCATTGGCCCCCTGTAAGAAAGTTATATTCGTTCATTTCGCCGCCAACTCTTACAAGCGCGTACCCTTCATAGATACTGTGCACCTCACTATAGCGAGGGGGCACAACCATATTTCCTTGTGTATCTATAAAACCCCATAAGCCGCCAATTACTTGCCAGTCATGCCACTCGCCGCCAACTCTTACAGCGGCAAGGCCTTGAGAGAATGGTCGTACTTCACTAAATTCTGGGGCAACCACTTCTCGCCCTGTCCTGTCAACAAAGCCCCAGCTGCCTTCGGTCCAGCCACCATGTTCTGTGAGATTGCTATTTTTTCTAAAGGCAGCAAACCCTTCAGAAAAAGGCCATAAATCATCGTAAATAGGCTCGATAACCACAGTCCCTGTCGTGTCCATAGCACCCCATGAACCTCCGGAAAAACCACCCCACTCTTCAGGGGTACTTCCTACCCTGAAGTAGACAAGACCGTCCTCAAAATGGTTCACCCAATCGAATTGAGGGGGGACTATTTCTCGGCCCGTTGTATCAATAAAGCCCCAAACACCTCCAAATACTCCACCCCATTCATTCATTTGGCCTCCGGTATTAACCATTGCAAAGCCCTCATGGAAAGGCCTTACAGAAGTGTATCGAGGTGGTACGACTTCTTCTCCATCGGCATTTACAAAGCCAAACAAATCTCCATACCGTACCACAGCAAGCCCTTCTGAGAAGCCATGGATCTCAGCGTATTTTGCCTCTATAACCCATGTGAGGGTTAAGGTTTCATCAGTATATTCCCTTAGCTCTCCTTCTGTTGTGTCATTCCCATCGGATGTGTGTTGATTAGCGCTGTCAGGGACAGGTGATGCCTGGGCTGTGTCATTGTTTGCGTTACCACCGCTGGTTGAATTATTCGAATAAACAAACCACAGGACTCCAACCGCCACTAAGATAACAGCTATAGCTATAATCATTGGCATAATATTACTTCTTTTTCTTCTCATATTATTTCTCCTTTTTATACCGATTCCAATTAAAATCCTATCTGCCTATCGCGGCAAAACCACTTGAAACGCTTGCTTCGCGTTTCAAGCCGCCGCTCTGTCAGACAGGTTTTAATTTGGAATCGGTATTAATTTTTTCCCTTTATATACGCATGAGGGTAGCATAATGTGACAAGCAACGCAAAAATAAAAGCGCTCACTTTATATTCCCCAAGTGAGCGCATTAATTGCGTCTTATACGAATGTTCTTAACCAAGTTGAAGTTTATCTACCATATCAGTTCTTTCCCAAGGCAGATTTAAATCAGCCCGCCCCAGATGCCCATAAGCCGCAACCTGCTTATAAATAGGCCTACAAAGGTCAAAATGCTTGATAATAGCTGCAGGGCGTAGATCAAAATTCTTATTTATTAGCTCCACAATCTTGGCATCGGCAATAGTCCCGGTGCCTTTTGTATTTACATGAACAGAAACTGGTTTTGCAACCCCTATGGCATATGCTACTTCAATTTCACAATGTCTTGCAAGGCCGGCGGCTACAATGTTTTTTGCGATATAACGAGCCATGTACGCTGCGCTTCGGTCTACCTTTGTAGGGTCTTTGCCAGAAAATGCACCGCCGCCATGTGAGGCATAGCCGCCGTAAGTATCCACAATGATTTTCCGCCCGGTAAGACCGCTATCTCCAACCGGCCCACCAATTACAAAGCGTCCGGTTGGGTTGATATAGTAATCAGTACCTTCATTTAACATTTCCCGGGGAATAACGGTTTTGATTACATGCTCCATAATATCCTTGCGTATTTGTTCCTGGGTTACGGCTTCGCTGTGCTGGGTAGATACTACCACTGCCTTTACGCCTACCGGGTTTCTGTCATCATCATAAGCCACGGTTACTTGGGCTTTTCCGTCTGGGCGTAGGTAGGGTAGGGTATTATTTTTTCTTACCTCGGCCAGTTTCTGTGCAAGCTTATGAGCCAATGCAATAGGCAGCGGCATAAGCTCAGGGGTTTCATCGCAGGCATAGCCAAACATCATACCCTGGTCGCCAGCCCCTGTATCTGCTTCTGCCAAGCCTCTGGATTCCAGTGATGCGTTTACACCCATAGCAATATCAGGGGATTGGCCGCTAAGGGTCACAAGAACCGAGCACGCATCGGCATCAAAACCCATATCCCCGCTAGTATAGCCAATTTCCCGGATGGTATCCCTGGCTACTTTTTCAATATCTACGTAGCAGTTGGTGGTTATTTCACCCATAACAAGCACCATGCCTGTGGTAGTACAAACCTCGCAAGCTACGCGAGCCTTTGGATCCTTGGCAAGAATCGCATCCAACACCGCGTCAGAAATCTGATCGCAAATCTTATCCGGATGGCCCTCGGTTACTGATTCTGATGTAAATAAGTACATATAACAAAACCTCCTGTCCGCTTAGCGGCAAAAAAATAAGCCCTCATCAGGGCTTTACGTTTCTTGGATTTAACCAAAGCGCATCTTCCGAAAGAGTAATCTTCCGGGGGAATTAGCACCGTGCAGTAGCCGGTTGCTGGGTTTCACAGGGCCCTGATCCCTCCACCTCTCTTGATGTTTATTTAGTTGTCGGCTCGTATCATATCAGTTTTGAGATAGTTGTCAAGATATTGGCCTAACCGGACAAAAGATGTCATCAAATTGGTCAATTAATATGACGGCTTTTGTCATGGTATTGGCTCTATTCTCAAAGTAATATAGTTAATAATGAAAGGAGAGATAAGCATGAAAATAGGCAAAAACGTAGCCATACTATCACTACCATCACCAATAAAGGGTATGCCCAATATTAATCCGGTTCTTACCTGGGATGATAAAAATCTGGTATTAATAGACACAGGCTTCCCAAAACAAGGTAAGATAATAGCAAAGGCCATTGAAGCAGAAGGATTATCGGCAGAAAAATTAACCCACATAATAATAACCCACCAGGATATGGATCATATAGGAAGCACATTGGAACTGCAAAAAAAGGCACCCAATGTCCAAATCATAACTCATAAAGAAGAAGCGCCATATCTAGACGGGCGAAAAGTCCCGGTAAAACTTGCAAGTATGCTAGAAAAATACAATAATCTTCCACTGCTGCACAAATTCGGCTGTAAAAGAGCGCAAAAAATGTACAGACAAATGCAAATCAAGTTCCACAAAGAACTTCAAGACAAAGAAGTCTTACCCATATGCGGCGGCATAGAAGTAGTGCATACCCCGGGCCATACTCCGGGACATATTACATTGTACTTACACGAAAGCCGTATAATGGTATGCGGAGATGGGGCAAATATAACCGACGGCCAATTATCCGGCCCCAATCCAACCCATACACAAGATATGGAATTAGGAATGAAATCATTAGAAAAAATTAAAGGCTATCCAATGGTAGGCGCAGTGACATATCATGGCGGCTACTTAGAGATTTAGGCAGTCCTCTTTTTAAAGTATATGCAATAAACCCCAGGGTGAAAAACAAACCCCTGGGGTTTTTGCTATAATGCCAAAAAAGGAGGCTGCCAATGAAAATCAATAACGGTGCACTAGTTAAAAAGATGCGAAAAGAGTTAGGCTTAAGCCAAGAAAACCTGGCCGAACAGCTTTTTATAAGCGTAAGACAGCTTTCAAGGATAGAATCTGGAGAGGCCAGCATGGATATATGGCAATTTATCACAACTCTAGAACTACTAGGCCACCCAACAGATGATTTTTGGCTACTGTATTTAGATTCTCACGAATACGATAGCTATCGCATCTATAAACGACTTAAAAGACAAATGAAATCCAGTAGCCAATCCGAAATAAAAGATTTAATAGCATCAATGGAAACCAGCCCCCTAATAAATCAGCCCTTCATAAAGCAACTCATGACCTTGATAAAAATATCGATAGAAGAAATGCCGCCAAAGGAGGAACTTGAAAAACTGCAAAAGGCAATGGAAATGTCAAAGCCAAACTTCGATATCGTTCTAGTTTCAACATACAGAATGACCTATAATGAAATTTACATCGCCCTGGGTATGGCACAAAGCCTTGCTATTTTAGGAAAACATGATAAAGCAATCTCTATGATCGAATCAATAATACAAGCCAGAGAAAACATTCAAGCATCAGAAGATGATGCCGCAGCCCTCTTCCCGTCATTACATTTTATACTCTCCCACATCCTAATCAGTGCCGAGAGATATAAAGAAGCCCTCAAAGCCAGCACTATCGCCCTAGAAACATGCCGCGAATACAATAACCTAAAAAATGTGCCGGAAATACTGCTAGCTATGGCAACATGCTATTATAAGCTAGAAGAGGAGGAGCATATATACAAAACCCATTTAATAAGAGCGTATCACGCCGCATATGCAATAGGAAAAAACGACGTAGCCACTCATATAAAAAATGAAGCCAGCAATACTTTTGGAATTAGCCTACCTGTCGGGGTTTTTTGATACTGATATAAGACCTAATTTGAGGTATATGCTGGAAGATATGGATCCCAATAAGCACAAGTCCAGCCCTTGAAGTAACGCCATGCAGCCTGCTAAATGCCGCCATAGCGTCAATTCCCAATGAAAAATATCCAATGGCGAGGAAGCCTGTTGATATAGCCACACCCCAAATCACAAGAAGGAGAATATCAACTATATATTTTCCTTTTAGTGATTTTTTTATTTTGCCGTCCAAAAAGGACCTAGTCACGGCCTTTAACCACTTACGATGAATGAACACATGAAGAGTAAAAAGCAAGGCGCAAGCCGTTCCCACAATGGCATGGAATATAAAATTGCTGTCTTCCCAGCGTATAAAAGATAAAACAAGAAAAATCGCCATCAGAATATCTACAATAATTTTGGTTTGTTTGCTATTTAAAGTTTTCATATAGTAGCTCTCCTTTTATGTTGGATTATGTGAAACACAGTATAGGCTACAGCTAAATGTATAGAAATTATATGAAGCACTATGTGAAATATAACGGCGGTTGCAATCTTGACACCCCGGTTATCCTTTATGGCTTGACTTACGAATCCGGATTTTTTGATCCAAAGATGTTTTAAAATCATAACAGATGTGTAAACAAGCCCAAACCTCACAAAAAAGCTGTGAATCCTACTAAATGCTGCTAAACCCTCAATACCGCCAACAATAGCCCCCAACGCTAGTAAACCTGTAACAATCACGGCTCCCCAAATTGCTACTAACAACATGTTTTTCCTAATGCTAAATAATTTCATAATCCATCTCCTTTTCGGTTATAGCAATTCCTCCTTTAAACGGTCCCGCCCGAGCCGAAAATAGCGGACGCTTCAACGCTTTTTGGGCGGCATGCGGGGCCGATTTAAAGGTGAATTGCTGTATTTAAGTTGGGTTTATAATAAAGTACAGCGGTAAACTAGAAACCCTAGAAAGTTAAATAAAAGGTAAACAAAAACGCCGCCCCTGCCCAAAGGCAAGAGCGGCGTTAAGCCATATTCTATATTCTAAACCGGTAACCAGCCCCCCAAACTGTCTGTATATGCACCGGGTTTTGGGGGTCTTTTTCAATTTTCTCCCGTAATCTATTTATATGGACTGCAACGGTTTTCAAGTCTCCAATGGCATCCATTCCCCATATACGTTCATATAAATGCTCTTTGCTAAACACCATATCGGGATTGGAAATAAGAAATACCAGCAACTCATATTCTCTATGTTTTAGCTCAACTTCAGTGCCATGTACATAAACACGGTGAGTGGATAGGTTTACCGATACCGCCCCTGCATTTATTTCGTTGCCTCGTGTACCTTGTGCTTGATTCTTGGCTTTTAATCTTTCATATTGGGCAAGATTAGCTTTTACTCGCGCTACTAGCTCTGTAGGGGAAAATGGTTTTGATATATAGTCATCAGCTCCTAGGCCTAGTCCCCTTACTTTGTCTGCATCCTCGCCTTTTGCTGTCACCATTATTATTGGTATATCTACTTCACTTCGTATGTTGCGGCATATTTCATAGCCATTCATGCCGGGAAGCATTAGGTCGAGTAATATCAAATCATACTGCTTATTTCGGGCTTGTTTATAGCCTTCAAGGCCATTAGTTGCTATGGTTATATCAAATCCTTCGATTTGTAAAAAATCCCGCTGGATTTCCGCAATTGCGATATCATCCTCAATTATAAGTATTTTCTTCACCCGGTATCCCACCCTTTTTTATTGGTAAAGTTATTATAACTCTTAGTCCGCCTTCCGGTATATTCTCAGCCCTAATAGAACCTTTCATACCCTGTATAATCTTAGATGAAATGGCGAGCCCTAAACCACTGCCTTTTGCCGGGTTATTTCGAGATACATCCCCTCTGAAAAATATATCAAACATCTTTGATAGTATTTCTTCCGGAACTCCTGGGCCGTTGTCTTCTATTATTATGGAAACCTTATCATTGCTAGTTTTTTTGCAGTACACCCATGCTTTGGCATCTTTGCGGTTACAATATTTCACACTATTGCCCAGGATATTTTCTATAATATTCTTGAATTGCACCATGTCAATGACTACAATCTTGCCATAAGCATCCGTATGCAAATTAATCTTTAACCCTATTTCTCTGTATTCATCAATTAGGCCTATTATCAGCTTAGTCAGCTCGTTTTCGATATCGATTGCCTCAAGATTCAATGGGAAATCCCCAACATCCAGTTTTGAGAACATAAAAAGCTGTTTGATGATGTACTCAATATCTTCTGTTTTGCTTTGTATGATGTCTAGATATTTTTCTTGTTTTTCTGGAGTTTGCGCAATGCCTTTTTTTAGTCCTTCGATGTAGGCTTTTACGGAAGTTAGTGGGGTCCGTAAATCGTGGGAAATCCCTGCAATTAGTTCCCTTCGGCTGGTTTCATCTGCTTGCCTAAGCTCAACCATTTCTAGTAAACGAGATGCCATTGTATTGAAATCGGCGCAAACAGCATCAAATTCATCTCCAACTTTGTATTCTATACGATGAGTCAGATTTCCACTTGTTATTTCGTGTACCCCTTTAGACAATGTATTTATAGGGGCCATTACACGGTGAGAAATATATCTGGCAAGAAGTATATTGGCCACAATTACTACAGCAAGCAAATAGAATAATATAACTGGCAACATAAAATCCGGCCCTGTTATAAAATCATCAAAGGCTTCCCAGTAAACATCCGGAATGACAACGATAAAATCCCCCAAATCCGAGTGATACAGTGCAATATCGCTAGTCACATAATCAAAATTCCCTCGCGCAAAGGCTTCATCAGCCCCTGATATGCCTACAACTGGGATACTGGGCATATCAGCAAATCGCCCCCCTAAACCTCCCCGGGTCTGGGCATCATCACTAACCACAACGGCTCGTATCCCAAAGAAGATAATCGCCGTAACGATTATTGGAGACAGCACCATAATTATATTGGCGATAAACAGCCGCCGCTTTATAGTCAAATCAATCACCTCGGTTTGATTATATCCCGAAATAGTAAACTGGAGGTAAACTGCGAACAATAAAAATCACCTGCCCACAATAATTGCGGACAGGTGATTTTTTATAAAGCAAAAACTTCTTTCACTTTCATTATATAGTACCCACAACTTCAGCATCATCACTGGCAAAAAAAAGATTATACCGTTCTGTTTTGAAGCGTAGCAGGCAGAAGTTCGGGTCTTCCGGGCCGCTCCACATATTGGGGCCCATTGGCTCACACCAGCTATCTTTTCTAACAGCTAAATCCCTGACGATTTCCACAGTGCCAACAAGGGTTATGTTGTATTCACTACTCGCGATGCATACGCTGGCGCGGTTACAATTTTCGATACGCAAGGCTTTATTGCTATCAGGTGATGTGGCAAATGTTAGCCAGTTGATACCGTCTGCCCGTGCAATTGTTAGGGTGGATGCTGTAGGATAGCCATTTTCGTCAATAAGTGAAAGGACAACATATCCTTCCATACCGCCACCTACATAGTTGGCCTTTGAGGAAATAACCTCGCCAGCTCTTTTTATTAGTTCTGTTTTCATGTTTTTGGCACCTTTCTAATTTTACAAATCATAGCATACTATAGCTAACGACATTGGATTTATTCTTTGATAAATTCTACTATCCCATACTCATCTTCTTTGGCTACATTTGTGTCAGGATTGCGTGCGCTATATATGCCATACATGTATCCTGTCTTGCCATATCTGCCAAGCTTGTCTTGGTCGTAGCGGTCAGAGTCCATACAGATATGGACTGCTTTAAGCGCAACCACTGTTTGATTACTATGATCAAAATTTTGCTGCTCCCATAGAAGTTCACATTCTATATTAAGAAAGCACTCGGCAATACGTGGTGCATTGACGGCTACGGCTTTTTCTACCGTTAAACCGGAAGCGGTAATTTCGTCGGTTTCATATTGATTGTTTCTGATTGTCATAAAAGCCTGTTCTTTGATGTCGCTTGATGGGAAGTTTAGAACACAGCAACCTGTTTCTTTTAATGATTTGTACATATGCCCATCCTTACGAACCCATCCCATAATACAAATAAGTTCGCCTGAATCTGTAATGAATGATGAATACATTTGTAAACTAGCATTTTCTTTGCCATTTGCTTTCCACCCTGTGACTAGAAACATTGATGAAGGTATAGCTGTTATAAGCTCCTTCCATGAAAACGACGTAAACTCGCCCGGCCATGCTTCTTCCATTTTTTCCGGCTTTGTTGAAAATTCTTTTTTCATCCGATAAATCTCCTTTGTGTTTTTTTCAATTGTAATGAACAAACATGACAGTAGTGTGTCTTGTTACTGGATTGCTTAAACAAGACATACTATTGTCATGCTTACATTGATATAATTAAATAAACTATGAATAGGAGAAAATGATTATGAAGGTGAAAGTAGTGCGTCCAAGCAGATGGGATCATCCTGGAGCGTTTCCCACTTTTGAAAAAGGAACTCCAGTTATTATGTCAACTTATGAGGATGAGGGTTTCTTAGGTTGGTATTCTTGTGATATTGAAGGATTTAAGACTTATGTTCCAAAAGTGTTTATCAGCAATGGAGAGCTATTAAGAAGCTATAATCCCACTGAATTAATCCAATGTGAGGGTGATATTTTAGAGGTGCTAGAAATTGTTAATGCTTGGTTGCTAGTAGCCAACGATAGAAAAGTTACTGGGTGGATTCCTGCGGAAACTGTTATAAGCATCACTTAATCTTGATGCAATGCTGATTTTAGCAGCGATATGTAACCATCATCCCTTCTGTTAGCTGTCATCTTTTCAACAATTGATTTAGCTTCAGAATATTTTATCATCTCACTTAATTGATTATAGTATTTATTCGATTGTATTGTTGAGTATTTATAAAGTAAAAAGAAAGGGATAGATATTGTCTTTGCAAGCCCTCCAGGTATTGCAGTATATAGAATTACATTTTGATTGCTCAAAACACTAATAACTATTCCTGCAACAATAACGATAACGCCTAGAGAACAGCTCAGCCATACAGAATAAAAGGATATAGTTGCTTGCTGCTTACTAGCAGTGTAATGTTTTTCTAGTTTTAATATATTTTGTGTTGTCAAATCAATTTGATTATTCGTGCCTGTAGAATTTCTCATTTCATCAGCCCCTAAATAGAAAATGTATTTCTATTTAGTATTATACTCTTCTGCTAATGAATTAATGCATTGAATATTCATTTATTGAAGGCATTTGTCAGAAAAAAATAATGAATGAATTAGTGAATTGAAGCATAAACTAATTAATTGATGAATATACTATTAAGGGGGGACTATAATATAGGTTGGGTGATGTTGATGAAAAATATCTCACTACGCGTTGAAGATGATCTGCACTATAAACTGAAACTACTCTCTTTGCAAAAAAAAATATCTCTACAAGATTTAATTCTTAATGCAATAAAAAAGGATTTGCAGCTAAATATAGATTCTGACAAATCTGATAACAAGTAAAGATAAGCCCCCCCTTATCTGAAGAAACAAAATCACCTGCCTACAAGAAAACTGTATTCATGTAGGCAGGTATCTTTTGTCTATCCTGTTAATCAATTAAATATATTTCTATTACGAGGTTTTATCTAGTACTTCTTTTATTACTTCATCAACAGAAGGCGCATTTGGCCCTTCTACAAAGCCTTTTAGCTTATCCACTAAGTTGACCCCGGTTAGGGCTTCTACGGTTACGGGAAGCTTTGCAATTATATCCGTTACATAACCAGATACTTTAGAGGCTCCGCCGCCTTGCCCGCCGTCTATAACCACGATTTTCTCGGTTTTTGATAGGGGCTCAGCCACATTCTTTGCTATTTCTGGCAGGCGCTCAATTATCATCTGGCTTACAGCGGCGTCGTTGTACTGCTTGAAGGCTTCGGCTTTTTTCATCATGGCTTCAGCTTCTGCCAAACCTTTGGCTTTAATGGCTTCAGATTCTGCCAGACCTTGCTGTTTTATTATTTCTGCTTGGGCTAGGCCTTGGATTTTTACGGCTTCTGCTCTAGAAGAACCATCTAGCTTTACTGCCTCAGCTTCTGCCTGGGCACGGGCAATTTGCTCGTACTTGGCGGCTTCCGCTTCTTTTTCTCTTCTATATTTATCGGCATCGGCGGCCTTGTGTACTGTGGCGGAGAGCTCGCGCTCTTTTCTTTCTGCTTCTTGCTCGGCTAGCTCGGTTTCGCGTTGCTTTCTTAGTAGTTCTACTTGCATTTCGGTGTCTGTTACTTCTTTTCTTACCTTGTTGGCTTGGATTTCGTACGCAAGGTCGGCTTGGGCTTTGGCGGCTTCTGCTTCTTGGCGGAAGGCTTGGACATTAAGCTCTTTTTCTTTGCCGGCTTCTGCTATTTGGGTTTCTGCTTGAAGGCGGGCAGCTTCCCCTAGGCGGTTGGCTTCGGCGGTTTTTATTGTGGTTTCTTTGCGGGCTTCAGCTTCGGCAATATCGGCGTTTTTCTTTACTTCGGCTATTTGCTTGCGGCCTAGGGCTTCCAGGTATCCGTTGGAGTCAGAAATATCCATTACGGTAAAAGCTTTAATTTCCAGGCCCATTTCGGCTAGGTCGCGGGCGGCGTTTTCTTGTACTTCGCTGGAGAATTTGTCTTTGTCGCGGTAGATTTCTTCTACGGTCATCTTGGCTATGATTTCGCGGAGTTTACCTACCAGGATGTAGTTGGCTTGGGTAGAGATTTCTTCTGCTGTAGAGCGGGCGTCACCTCTGTAAAACTGCTCTACGGCAGAGTAGATGCTTTCGGTGTCGGATTTTACTTTTACAACAGAAACGCTTTTTACTGCGATGGCAACACCTTGGCTTGAAATGGCGTTTTTGATGTCTACTGGGATTTTGATGTTTTCAAGTGAAATGATGTCGTACCGCTCAAGTAGTGGTATAACAAAGCGTCCGCCACCGGAGATTACGCGCTTCTTGCGACCGGTTACAACGGCGGCCTTGTTTTGAGGTACCCTCTTCCACATGGTGAAGATTAGGAAGATAGCAAAGAAGATTACTGCCAAAATAATAATGGCGATAGTGATTGGATCCATTTTTGTTTCCTCCTTTTAATTAGATTGTGTTGTTTTTAAGTTCATTTCTCTTACATAGTAGGCGTTGTTTTTGATGTAGGTTATAACTACTTCTGTATCTTTATTTATTTGTATGCCGTCTTCGCTTTTTGCAGGGCTTGTTACCACTGCGCCTGTTACGTTGTATTTTATTTTGCCAAAGCCGCCTTGAGGGATGGTTAATGCTACTTTTGCAGTGGAGCCGATTACGGATTGTTGGTCATGGGAACTTGTGTGTTCAATCCTGTGGAGTGGGAGAATTACAAAGCGGTATAGTAGAAAGCCCGCTGCTATTCCTACCACGGCAGCAAAAGGAAAAGCCAGAAAATCTCCGTATCTTGGGGCTAAAATCAAGCCCATTCCTCCGGTGACAGCCAAAGTAAGGGCAATTACCGTAGGCCGCAAAAAGGCGGCACCTACACCTTCAAACTCAAAAACCTCTCCAAAAATCAGAGACAGCACGATAAATCCCGCACCTACAATGAGTAAAACCATGTACATGGACTGCACCTCCCAATCAGTGAGTAAAAAGATTTCATTTAAACCTAATTTCATTATACAATAAAATACGTGTAAAAGGGCGTTTTGACTGCAATTTTATGATATTATGACGGTACAAGCTAAAAGCATGAAATGCTTTGCTGTGCGAGGCACAGCAGCGGGGTTTGGGGCAGAGCCCCATTCAAAAAGGAGCGATTTAGATGTTTGTTGATCATGTAAAGATAACTATAGAGTCAGGCCGTGGCGGTCATGGTTGTATTAGTTTTAGGCGGGAGAAATATGTACCCAACGGCGGGCCAGACGGCGGCGACGGCGGGCGCGGCGGTGATGTTGTATTCATTGCCGATTCGGATGTAAGTACACTTTTGGACTTCCGCTACAAAAAGCGTTATAAAGCTGAAAACGGCGACGACGGTGCCGGGAAGAATATGAGCGGGAAAAACGGACAGGACTTAATAATCAATGTCCCAGTGGGGACCATAATACGCTATGGCTGGGAAGAAGATGAAACCGGCCACCAGAAAGGCCTGGTAATGGCAGACCTTAATGCCCATGGAGAACGCCGTGTTCTTGCAAAAGGGGGTAGGGGAGGCCGTGGTAATCAGCACTTTGCTACTCCGGCTAGGCAGGCCCCTAAGTTTTCTGAAGATGGCAGGAATGGCCGCAAATTTGAAATTACGTTGGAGTTAAAGCTTATTGCGGACGTTGGAATTATCGGTTTCCCCAATGCGGGCAAATCTACACTCCTTTCTCAGGTGACTAATGCCAATCCTAAAATTGCCAACTATCACTTCACTACCCTGGCTCCAAATTTGGGGGTAATCCGCCATGGCTTTGGTCATGATTTTGTGTTGGCAGATATCCCAGGTCTTATAGAAGGCGCAAGCCAAGGCATAGGCTTGGGCTTTGAGTTTCTGCGGCATATAGAACGAACTCGGGCCTTGGTTCATGTTGTGGATGCTGCTCGTTTAGAAGGGGATGGCCTAACCCCCACTGAAGCAGTAATGAAAATCAACGAAGAACTGGCCACCTACAACCCGGTGCTGGCAGAGCGTCCCCAAATAATAGCTGCAAATAAATGCGACTTGCCGTTTGTAGAAGAGGACATGGCAGAGCTGGAAATCTATGCCAAAGAACATGGCTGGCCTATATTTCGGATATCTGGCGCCACAGGTAAGGGCCTGACAGACCTTGTACGAGGCATTGCAGAAGTACTAAAAACTGCCCCGGCAACAGCAACCTTTGAAACAGATTACGAAACCTACTTCGAGCCGGAAAGCCGCGAAGCCTCTATTATCATAGAAAAAGTCAGAGATGGCCTATATAGTGTGGAAGGCCCAGGAATTGAGCGGATGCTGGGCTATACCAATATGGCAGATGAAAAAGGCTTTGCCTTCTTCCAGCGCTTTATGCGTCAGCGAGGTATTATTGATAAGCTGGAAGAGCTGGGTATAGAGGAAAATGATACGGTGCAGATGTATGAGCTGGAGTTTGATTACTGGAAGTAGTGCAATGTTCGGCACACATGATCGCTTTTATCCAAATCGTCGGGACATATTGAAGAATGAAGGTAGTGGCTTATAGTGGATTTAAAGAAGGTATTAATTGCGATGAGCGGTGGTGTAGACTCCTCTGTAGCAGCTTTTTTATTAAAGGAACAGGGCTACGGCTGCACCGGGGCCATGATGAAGCTGTACACTGATGAGATAATTGGTATAGCTGACCTACCCGCTGCTGCCAACAGGGGTTGCTGCTCTATTGAAGATTCGGAAGATGCCAGAGCTGTGGCTTCAGCTTTGGGTATTCCGTTTTTTGTGTTTAATTTTTCAGATTCTTTTGGGGTGGAGGTTATGGACCGGTTTATTTCTGCTTATAAAGCCGGGCGCACTCCTAATCCGTGTATTGATTGTAATCGGTATATGAAATTTGAGAAATTTCTAAAGCGAGCTACTGAGCTTGAGGTTGAGTATATCGCTACCGGGCATTATGCCAAAGTAAGCCGCGAACCTGGGGGACGGTTTTTGCTTTCTCGTGGAGTTGATATTTCTAAAGACCAGACTTATGTACTATATGCTATGACCCAAGCGCAGCTCGCCCGGACGCTGTTTCCTCTAGGAGGACTAACCAAGGATGAGGTGCGAGATATTGCTGCAAATCTCAGTTTTTCCACAGCTCATAAGCGAGATAGTCAGGATATTTGCTTTGCGCCAGATAAGGATTATGCTGGGTTTATTGAGCGATATACTGGGCAGGCCAGTAAAGCGGGAGATTTTATTTCCCCAGAAGGAAAGGTGCTTGGGAGGCATCGAGGGTTAATACACTATACAATCGGTCAGAGAAAGGGGCTTGGGCTTTATGGCTCTGAGCCTGTGTTTGTAAGCGCAATTAATCCGGAAGCTAACACGGTAACTGTTGGCCCGCCAGAGGATCTTTTCTCAAAATCCCTTGTAGCCCGTGACATTAATCTTATCCCAATGGACAAATTAGATGGGCCATTAAATGTACAGGCCAAGGTACGGTACAGCCAGCCGGCCCAAGAAGCGCGGGTATGGCAAACGGGGCCTGATGAGATACATTTGGAATTTGAAAAGCCCCAGAGAGCGATAACTCCGGGGCAGGCTGTTGTGATGTATGATGGGGATGTTGTTGTGGGTGGCGGGACTATTTCGCCACACCTGCTGCATAATTATTAGGATCGTCTGTGAATTGTATTGTGTAGCGCTCTGTTGTAAAACGTATAATCAATAATTGCGGGTCATCCGGTCCGCTCCAATGTGGCATGGCATCCATTATAGGAAGCCAATTTTCTTTTTTTGTTTCAAGGTCAGTTAATGCCTCAGCTGTGCCAACAAGATTTATTGTGTACTCACTGGAATTGATACATACACACGCTTTATTGTTTTTACTGATTCGTTTAGCATAATGTCTGTCAACAGCCGTGTTGAACGTCAGCCAATTTATGCCGTCGGCCTTTGTAATGCAAAATGTAGTGGCAGATGGGTAGCCATTGTCATCTATAAGAGAAAGCGCGGCGTAGTTCTCCATATCGCCTGTTTTATACTCTGCTTTCGAGTTGATGAGTTCTGCTGCTCTTTTAATAACCTCTGGATTCATTCTTCAACAGCCTTTCTGGTTTTTTTATATGCATATCCATTTAATTACTTCCTTGTTATTTCTTTAATAGGTAATAATAAATCAAGTTGTGTATCTTCCATTTTTGCACCGTTTTGCATGAGGTTGAAATAATTTAATACCTCTTCAAAATGCGGCATTCCTTCGGCTTTTTCGAATTTTTCGCTTGCCTCGGCCCATTCATCAAGCAAAATCCAGTCTTGAAAGTTCCAGTCCCTGAGTACGTGGGCGGCGAACATCCCTCCAGCGAAGGTCTTTTTTGTAAGAGGTGCTTTCACTTCCATATCATCTGGGATAGATACCCATGCTTCGTATTCTTTCGGCGGCATTTCGCTGGAAAAAGCAAAACCCATAGCCCTAGCATCGGGTTTGATTTTTAAAAGGTCCGTTTCCTGTACAAATTGCTCTATTTTGCTGGTGGCTTCCGGGCCTACACCCCATTCAAACTCCCCTGAAACATAGGCAGCAGCAACAGTCATTGGTGGCAGATAAATTATCCGCACATCGCTATCCTTTAGTTTGCTAAGACTTTCGCTTGCCATGTTCAAATCACTCATTGATTTTTCCTCCTTTTGGGTTGTATCGGCTGGCAGTTCGCTTTTCGAACGACCAGCTACGGTATTTTGCGGGAAGGAGATGCTATCCACAATGGCAAATACAGAACTATCACCTAAATAATCAAGCTGTATGCGCATGTTTGCTTTTTCTTGCAACTCCTGAACAAGGCGGCTAAGTATAGACTTAATAGTTGATAGTGCGGTAATCTGCTCGTCTAGCTCACTTAAGTTGCGTTCAAATATCTCGATTACATTCACAGCATCCTTGTTGCCAAATATCTCACGGATTTGCTTAACAGGGACACGAAGCTTACGCAATATAATGATTTGCCTAAGGCGGCGTATAGCGTCTTCGTCATATACCCTATATGCATAATTCTCCATGCGCTGACTCTCAATCAAGCCAATTTGCTCGTAATAACGTAGCATACGGCTTGATATGCCAAGGCTTTTTGATACTGTGCTGACGGTCTGTACTTGGTTCATTGAATTACATCTCCCTTCGATTCAAGCATAAAGTACGACACGGTGGTCGTGTCAAGCCCCATAAATAATATGACACACAGTTGTCGCATTTGCAATGTTATGATTTAAAATAATGCAGTACAAAAATATTTTCTGGAGGTAACATATGATTGAATCATTGAAGGCACTTTTTGCAGATTGGAAGGGAACGCGAAGCATTACGCTGGCGTTCTTAAGTGAACTAAGGGATGCAGACCTTGACAAAATGCTGCCACGCAAAAAGTTGAATACCATACGTCTACAGATGTATGAATTGACTTTGTTCCAAAGGGATGTTGTTGGGTCGTTAGGCACGGACAAGCTGGCATATGAGGAAGAATACATCTATGAAAACTTGTCAACGCAAGACATAATCAAACGGATGAACGAGCTTGACTCTCAATTTGAAAAAGCCCTCGAATCCTTGAGTGGCACAGAAATTATGGATTACTATGGTGAACAACAAAACGTGCATCAAATTATTGCAATGATGACAGGGCATGAACAAATGCACATAGGTCAAATTATTGCGTTTTGTTATGCAGTAGGTATAGAAGTTCCTGTTTCCATTGTTGAGCAGATGGCTCTTGAAGGTTAGGCACAAGGTATTGTATGTATGGTGTCGCCCGAGCCAAAAATTCCGAACGCTTTTGCGGGTTTTTGGCGACAGGCGAAACCGATTCTAATCACGATAAATACAATCCCTTTATGGATTACTCCCGGGTTCTAGGCTTACTTATCAGCGCAGCAAGATATCCAAACACAATAGCAACTGTAACCCCTCCGGCCATGGCAGTAAATCCCCCTGTAATAACCCCCAAAAGCCCTCGCTCATCGACGGCTTTTTTTACTCCTCTGGCAAGGAGATTGCCAAAACCAGGTAGTGGAACTGTAGCCCCGGCACCTGCAAAATCTACTAACCTGTCATACCAGCCCAGCCCGCCTAAAATACAGCCTGCCACTACAAACAATACCAATATCCGTGCCGGGGTAAGCTTTGTAAGGTCAATTAAAAGCTGCCCTATTACGCAAATAGCCCCACCAACTATAAATGCCCAGACTATATTCACACTTTCGCCTCCTTTGTAGTGCTGATGGCCACGGCGTGTGCAATGGCTGGGATGCTTTCTCCTTGCTGGACTGTGACAACACTATGGAGTGCTCCGGTTGGTACCAGCAACATTCTCTTTATATCTCCACGTTGGAGTTGCCTGTAGAAATATCCCGCAAAGGTAGCAGCCGAGCATCCGCAGCCACTGCCGCCTGCGTGTACATCTTGCTTTTTAAGGTCATAAATCATCATTCCGCAGTCTTTATGATTGCTGCGAAGGTCATAGCCTTTTTCATCCATTAATTGCATTAAAAGATCACTGCCTACATTGCCTAAGTCTCCGGTAGCGATTACATCGTAGTGACTTGGCTGGATATTTAGGTCTTGGAAATGCTTTGCAATTACATCAGCAGCCGCTGGTGCCATTGCCGCCCCCATATTATTGGCATCTTTTATACCCATATCCACAATGGCTCCGGTGGTTGCGGCGGTAACATATGGCCCTACTCCTGTGGCAGATAGTACTACCGCTCCATCTCCGGTTACTGTCCACGATGCTGTAGGAGGCCGCTGAGTACCTAGTTCTAGCGGAAAACGAAAGGTCTTTTCCGCTGCGCAAAAATGGCTGCTGGCTGAAGCTATGATGTTATTGGCAAATCCTCCGTCAATTATCATAGCTCCTAAAGTCATAGCCTCCCCAATAGCCGAGCAAGCCCCGAATAGCCCGAAAAATGGCCGCCCCAAGTCCCGCACTCCAAAGGTAGCACCCGTTACCTGGTTTAATAAGTCCCCAGCTAGGATGTATTGGATATCTGGAAGTTGTAGATTGGCCTTATTTATTGCCAGGGAAATAGTCTTGCGGGATAGCTCGCTCTCTGCCTTTTCCCAGCTATCAGTTCCAAAAAGAACATCTTTAGAAATTACATCAAAATACTCAGCAAGTGGCCCTTCTCCTTCTTTTGGCCCAACAACCGCTGCTGTAGCCGCTATTGAAGGCGGATTTTCGAATTTTACGGTTTGCGCTCCTATATGTTTTTGCATGTTTTAATTCATACCTCCTTTGTCGGCGGATTCCTTACTTCACAAAATAATAAATAAGCCCCACAAGCACCGATGCCATGGCCCCGTATACAATTACCGGCCCGGCAATTACAAACATCTTAGCCCCTATCCCCAACACTAAGCCTTCCTTTTTATACTCAATAGCAGGGGCAGCTATGGCATTGGCAAAACCTGTTATTGGAACTACAGAGCCTGCCCCTGCGTGTTTCCCTAGCTTGTTGTACAACCCAAGCACAGTAAGAATAATAGCTGTGACTATCAAAATCCCTGCGGTTATAAGGCCTGCATCCTCCTTGGATACGTTATTAGCCTCCAGGATGTTGTAGCAAACCTGACCAATAGCGCAGATGGTGCCGCCTACCAAGAAGGCCTTGAGGCAGTTGACTCCAACATTGCTTCCAGGGGATGCGGCCTTTACCATTTCATCATAACGCTTTTTTTCTACTGTTGAACTCATGAAAAACTCCTTTACATAGCACCAGAGTCAAAGAACCCAGGTATCAAAAAGTACATAAGTGACCCTACAAGCTTGCCGATGGCAATAGCCAGTACTAAAAAAAACAACCCTCGCTGGATCCGTGTCCTACGTGTAAAAATAGGAATAACATTTAAAACTTCCGCTAAAGACATGGCAAGGCATCCAATAAAAATCCCGTTGGCCACGCTAACGGCAACAACCCCAATGGTGCCGATAGGAATATTAAACTGGATTATCCCAGCCAAAGTCCCAAAAATCCCGCCAAGTGCCAAAGCAGACTCATAGACCCTAATCTGCCGGATGGTACCAGTCTTTTGTGCCAGCCGTGGTACTACTCCTACTATTGTAAGGAAGGCATAAACTGCCCCAGCCAGAACCAGCCCGGAGGTCAGGCCAATAGTTGCCGCGGCTATGGCTTTAAGAATCTCCATTCTTTACCCAATCTAGTTTTGCTTGTTTCCGCTGATTTAAGACCTCTACCACTGTTTCCGTCACGTCTTTTTCGTATAGCTCCATTTCCACTTCAATGGGGGTAGGGTCGTCGGTGATTTTTTTCCCCATAAAATGATTGTAAAAAACGATAATCCCAATGGCCACACCAATGGAGTAGGGGATATTTATGATTTTGGGGTTAGACCTGGACTCACCGTAGAACATGCGATAGTAATTTTCAAAGATTTTATGCATCTGCCCATCTGTGTGAAAGGACATGATAGCAGTGGCAGAACCCAAAAATAGCACCACCACAACAAAGGCCACACGCAGCCATTTTAGCCATGTACGGTCGCGGCTTTTTTTTGCGGCGTATTGAACCAAAGTGTCCATCTCACCTACATTGTTGACGGTATAGTCAGGGTAAGTCTTTTTTATGATTTTGATTATATCTGTTACGCTTACCAGGTAGGATTTTTTAAGTTCCCCGTCTTGGCCTATATCCATTAGCTTCATTTTTTCTACTTTTTCGGCTACATCCGCTGTGGCAATTATTTCTGCTACATCTTTTATCGTGATTGCCGACTGTTCACTCAAGGTGACCTTTTTTGCAGGTTTAATGTAAATATCCATGATGATACCTTCCTCTATTTTGATAACATCAGGGTTATTATCACCAAGCGTAGCTTTTTCATGTATTTATGTAACAGAAATTTAACTCCTAATTTTGGCTATTATCATATGTCATTTTTCTTATAAATAGTGCATAATACGCCTATAGATATATATGAAATCTTTCCGCCTACGGCAAAAAAGGAGACTTCTATGATAACAACAGCACGGCAGGGCAAAACAGTTGAAGATTCACTAGGAAAAATAATCCTTCCTCACGGTGCTTACTATGGCATCAGCACTCAACGAGCCTTGGAAAACTTCCCTATAACCAACTACCAGCTACATCCGGAATTAATAAAGGCCATTGCCATGGTAAAAAAAGCGGCTGCCCACGCTAACAAAGAACTGCTAGAGCGTAAGGCCCCGGGAATCTTCCAATATATAGTCAATGCCTGTGATGCAATAATCGACGGTTATTATCACGAGCATTTTGTCGTGGATCCCATACAAGGGGGAGCCGGAACCTCTTTAAACATGAATGCCAACGAGGTCATTGCCAATATTGCGTTAGTAGAAATGGGCCATGAAAAGTGCTTAAACGCAATAGTAAACCCCTATGACCATGTAAATATGTCCCAATCCACCAACGATGTAATTCCCACCGCCGCCCGCATTTGTATAAGAAAACTATTGGACGAGCTCCTCACAACCATGGCCGGGTTGAGGGATATCTTCGCCGAAAAGGTAGTGGAGTTTGACACGGTTGTAAAAATGGGCAGAACCCACCTACAAGATGCGGTACCCATACGTTTAGGTCAGGAATTTGACGCATATCTTAGAGTATTAACTAGAGATATTGACCGAATCAGAAAAACCGGAAACTACTTATATGAAGTAAATCTAGGGGCAACAGCGGTAGGCACAGCCCTCAACGCCAACCCCGACTATGTAAGGGAAGTAATTGAGCAGCTCCGTAAAATAACAGGTTTCGATGAGCTAAAGCGCTGCGAAAGCTTAGTAGATGGCACTCAAAATACAGACTGCTTTACAGAAGTATCAGCAGCACTAAAAATCTGCGCGATAAATATGTCAAAAATAGCCAATGACTTGCGCCTAATGGCTTCCGGTCCCCGGTGTGGCCTGGGAGAGATTACTCTAGAGAAGTTGCAACCCGGTTCCTCTATTATGCCGGAGAAGGTAAACCCTATCCTACCTGAGCTGATAAACCAAGTAGCCTTCCAAGTAATAGGCAATGACCTAACCGTAAGTCTAGCCTCAGAAGCGGGGCAGTTTGAGCTTAACGTAATGCAGCCGGTGCTGGTATTCAATCTTATCCAATCCGTAAGCATGATGAACAACGCCTTTAAAGTCTTTGGCGAAAAATGCGTAAAAAAAATCAGCCTGAGCGAAAACAATTTAAAACAGCTAAAATCCTATGTAGAAGAAAGTCCAATTATAGCCACAGCCCTGACCCCATATATAGGCTACGAAAGAGCCGGGGCAATAGCTCGGATAGCCCTGGAAGAAAAGACAACGGCTCTAGCCCTTTGTCTACAAAATGAAGACTTGATCAACCGCTTAGGCGGGGAAGAAAATGTAAGAAAGATCCTAGACCCAGACGCAATGACCAGAATGGGGGAGAATCTATGAAGACAATAAACGCTGCCGAAATCACAAAAGCCGTAGCCAGGCTTTGCATAGAAGCTAATATCTACCCTGACCCAGATATACAAAAAAACCTGGTATGTGCCAGAAGAAAGGAATCATCCCCCCTGGCCTGCGAGGCCCTGGATATGATAATCCAAAACATGGACATAGCAGTAGCCGAAAACATGCCCATGTGCCAAGACACAGGTATGGCTGTAGTGTTTGTGGATGTCGGCCAAGAAGTCCATATAAACGGAAATCTGACCAATGCCATAAACGAAGGCGTACGCCAAGGGTACCGAGACGGTTATTTCAGGGCCAGCATAGTAGAAGACCCTATCCGCCGAAGAAATACCAACGACAACACTCCAGCCGTAATCCATTACAATATAATTGAAGGAAGTCAATTGAGAATAATGGTAATGCCCAAAGGTTTCGGCAGCGAAAACAAAGGCGGCGTAAAGATGCTAACCCCATCTGCTGGCCTTGCTGGTGTTGAGGATTTTGTAATAGAAACAGTAAAAAAAGCTGGAGCAGACCCATGTCCCCCAATAGTTGTAGGGGTGGGGGTAGGGGGCACTATGGAAAAAGCCGCATTTATGGCAAAAGAAGCCCTAGCCGATATGTATGCACAAGACAAAGATCCATACTGGACGGAGGTAGAGGTACGGCTTTTAGAAAAAATAAATGCCCTAAACATAGGCGCCGCCGGGCTAAAAGGCAACACGACCGCATTGGGGGTGCGTATCTTAACTTATCCGACGCACATCGCTGGGTTGCCTGTGGCGGTAAACATTGGGTGCCATGTATCGCGGCATAAATCAGTGGTTTTATAGATAGATACTGGGCTAAAAAGCCTTTGTTCCAATCATCAAAACGGCAATATGAAAGAGGATGTTATGAACATACAGACACCAATATCCAATGAGATAATCAAAACCCTAAAAGCAGGGGATAGCGTAACCCTGACAGGTGCAATATATACTGCCCGTGATGCTGCTCATTTGCGTATGCACGAGGCACTAAAAAATAACGAAGCTTCCCCTTTTGACTATGAAGGTAATGTAGTATTTTATGCAGGGCCGTGCCCTGCGCCCCCAGGTAAGCCCATAGGCTCGGTAGGCCCAACTACAGCCGGGAGAATGGATGCCTATTCCCCAGACTTAGTAGACGCAGGTCTAAAAATCATGGTAGGAAAAGGTGACCGCGCCCAGGCAGTCCATGACGCAATAAAAAGAGCTGGCGGCCTTTACCTTATAGCCGTAGGGGGTGTAGCCGCATTAATGGCCAAATGTATTATTTCCTCGGAAATAATTGCTTATGATGATTTAGGCACTGAAGCCATACGGAGGCTTGAAGTTGAGAATATGCCTTTAATTGTGGCTATTGATTGTATTGGGGGGAATGTTTTTGAATAAAATTTAGTATTATTTAGCGTCGAATGGTGATTAATCTATTGTCAATATACTGTAAATCTTGATATAATATGACATAGAGCATTATATCTTTCTTTATGGAACATTAGGGGGGATTGAAATGGCCAAATATCTAGTTGGGGATGTAATAAAACATTGGAGAAAGCAGACAGGGCTAACTCAAGAGGAACTTGCATTTGGAATTATGGATGTCGGCAACCTTTCAAGAATTGAAAATGGTAAAGCTATGCCAACAAAGCTGCACCTAGATGCATTGTTTACAAAGTTAGGCATTAATCCAAATAGCTTAACAACAATTTTTATGACTGATAAAATGGCAGAGCTTCAAAAAATAACCGATTCATTAGATTATTACTTATCCAATAAGAAAGTGGATGAAACCAACCGAATAATAGCTCAACTCGAAAATGATAGCAGTTTCATGGACGATAAGCTTAATGTGCAGTATATACTTGCGGCAAAGGCAGCAAACATGATTAATATGAAGGAAAGTCCAAAGACGATCCTCGCAATTCTTAGCCAAGCACTGCATAAGCCTCGTACTGAGATAGTAGAAGATAAACTAGAAACATATTTCCTTACCAAAACAGACTTCCTAATCCTTGAAATGATGGCGATGTTGTATTTCGAGCTTGGAGAGCATGGCCGTGCCATAACAATCCTATTCGGACTAAAGAAAAATATAGAAGAAAATTGCGTGGATAAAATCGAAAGAGGGCAACGTTATCCTTTAATAATATATAATTTAACAAGATGTTTGGGTCTGGCAAACAGGCATGAGGAGGTTATAAAACTTTGTGTTGAGGGCAAAGCAGTGTGTTTAGAAACAGGGTACTTGAAATTGCTCCCTGATATTGCTATAAATGAAGCATGCGCTCGATATGCATTAGGAGATGTAGATGCATGTACTCGCCTAGTAATTGATGTTTCTCATTTTTATAGATTATGTGAAAGATATATGGATAACAAGATTTTTAATGAGTATGTCAAAGAGCAATTTGGGATTACAATGCAGTAAGTAAAAGAAAAAGGCCTTGTTATGACGTAAAGATTTTCGTCATAACAAAGCCTTTTTCTTTTGGATTTTAGTACCAGGGTATCCATGGCATAAAGTAAAATGGAGTAATTGTCGGGATATCTCCTTCAGCAGTAATTACCGTTTGGCCTTCTTGAACTTTCTCGGCACTTCCAAACATGGGCATTGCACTCATTACCAGTAAGAGGCATGCAACACCAATGCCAAGGATGTTGGAAAATATCTTACGCTTCATATAAAATCCCCCTGCTAATTGTAATATCTTGTACTAAAAAATAACATTTAATCTATATAAAGACCATGGCGTTAGGCGCAAATTTTTTGCATGAGAATTTGCGCCTGACGCTATGGTTTTATTATTTGTATCTGCTACACTCCGCAAGTTTCCACTTTCACAAATAAAAGTGTAAAAAAACATAGATTATGACAATGACAGAGGGGGTACTTATATGTTTGGCAGTGGCAAAAAAGGAATTGCAAATCCCAGAGGGCCGATTCTTGAGCTTATCGGGCACGGGATAATTTTGTTGTTCACAACACTGATAATCCCTTCCTATCTCTCAGGAAATGTTGAATTGATGAATTTTTTGTATAGCATACATGAAAATGCTCCTTTTATTACTGGGGTCAATTTTTTGACTTTTGTTGCTATGTCATATAGCTTTATACATTATTTAAGAATTCCTAATAATAGATTATCCAATTCAAGGAAATTTTTCCAATTTTTATTTTTTGCATGGGTTATTGTTCTTGTTAATGATTTGTTTAATTTAGATTCCCTAGCTGCATTATTGACGCAGATGATTCAAAGTCCCTTCGCCCGCTTAATGATTCTTCCGCTGCTAGCTCTAATTAGCAGTGCTATCTTTCCCATTGCTATCATCAAAAACATCGTTAAGATGTGGATAAATACGGATACCTCCCACAAAATAGGAATTGCAGAGCTTCTGAAACAGCTTAAGGAAGGGAAAGAAAAAATTAGAAAATCAAGGCTCAAAAGGAAGGATGAGAGAAGAAAAAGAAAAATAGAGAAATTGGCAAAAATTGATAGCACGGCTAGTTCAAAATACGACGCAAAAGCCCGCTTGGGTTCAATGTTATACACTTTCATGTATGTATTAAAAATAGTATCATTTGTAGTTTTAATGGTGCTAATAATAGTTTCAATATCGGGTGAACCAACTCAATTGGCAAGTTCACTGGAGTCATGGACAAAGATAGTTACAGGTATTATTTCGTTAATGATAAGTCTTCTAACTACAAGATCTGATGCCCAAAGGGAAATGAATCGAGAAGCCGAGGCAAGCGAGTATTCAACTGGTATGGTACACAAACACGGGAAGGCTTTTCGTCCACATGGCGTACGTGTAGATAAAAGAATCAAAGAGATGCCCAAACGCTCTGGTCTCTGGAAATTTTGGTGTATGGAGGTCATAAGTTCGGCTTTTGTTGCAGCCGTAATTACGATAGCCTTTGTTTTGATATCAGTGATATTTGAACATCGTGTTAGTGTGGCAACAGTTTTATTGACGCTTTTTGCACTTTTGTGCCTTATTGGATTAGCTTCACTGGCTGTTTATCTTTGGGGACGTAATAAGGTGAAAGTAACAAAGATAGGGGTAAAGGATTCGTCAAAAGATACCACCGTTGACCTAATCTCACCAAAAAGTATCCCAGAAGATAAGCCTAGGTTTATCCATTTCATGCCAAGATTGATTTTAGTTGTTTTTTTATTACTTTTGTTTGTTGGTATTGCAGGGGGCGAATCTACAAGACTTGGGAGCCTTGTTCACCTAGCACTAAGTGAAGTGGGTGAGTTTTACATAGCAGGGGCACCTGAAATAGTAAATAACTTTTTACCGTTTTTTATAGTTTTGATGTTTTTGTTTTTTTCTTTGATATTTTACTCTTTAATTGCGGCTGTATATAGATGGATAGTTAATCCACATGAAAAGACTGGCAATTGGTTTTTCGACAATGCATATGCAATTGCTTCAAGGCTCATTCGCATATTTTTATCTATTTTTCGTATATTTCTATCTATTTGGCGCCATATTATCAATGTTTTGGGCATTATCCCTAAGGTGATTAAAAGCGTGCTGATAATGTTTTTCGATAATGATAATGTTGAGGAGTATATGGGGTATGTTATAACCGGAAATGTAGTTTCAAAAAGCAAAACCCTTCTTAATGGTGTCAGTATCGATATTGTCGTAGCTGGAAATAGTATGCCCCAGATTAGTACAAAAAATGCAGATGACGGAAGCTATATTTTGCTAAATGTGCCATCTAATGCTAATACTATTACCTTTTCCAAAAAAGGTTTTAAATCAAAGACATATGTTTTAAATTTTGAGGATGAAAAAGGCCTTGGTGAAATGCTGGAGGAAGTTGTGCTAGAAGATATGTAATAAAGGTATTTGATGCATTTCCATGAATAATTGCCCAAATCAGAGGAGGATATTTAATGATTAAACCGGTAAAGATAGCTCTTCCCCATTACAAGCGTGTTTTTGCGATAGCTATTTTTTCAATAGGGATTATTTCATTTTACGTTACAGCCATGGGGTTAAATAGCTTCTCCTTCACCCGATATCCATGGCTGGGATTTTTAGCTGCATTTGCTATCCAAGTATTTTTGGTTGCAATGCACTTAAAGCTTCCCAAAATACTAAAAACTGATGTAAAAGATTTGGGAATAAGCAAGAGGGCAAGAAAGTTTCTTGTTGGAATATATATTACTATGCTACTTATTTCTACATGGTTTGCATATGTACACGTTGCAAATTATGCATATAGAAATACACGAGAAATAGATACACAAAGTATTGCCGAAGAAATAATTGGAGAAATAATTACAGAAACACAGAACTATGTTGCTTATGAGCGCAACAAGGCAAGAGATTCGATAATTGTTAATTTGCAACAGCTTCAAAGAGGTATAGCTGTTCGTAGTTTTACCGCGCACAATGTTGCAGTTCCTACCCCTCCTCCTGGTATACAACGAGAGCTTCCAATCTGGAATTCGGTGGCAGGTGCCCTGGAAGCAGGTGGATGTCGGCATCAGCCTGTCTCTGTACCACAAGAGAGGCATGCTGTATTTGGTAATTCTGACGTAAGACGGCGACATAACGCTTACTATGATGCTAGGCATCAAGTCCGTACACTTCTTGAAGAAATATATCATATTGAAACATATCTTCATACATTAAGTACTAGTAGCGTCAATGATTCTGATACTGTAATGCGGTTATCTCGTGTCAGAAGCAATTTGGAGAGATTGCAAAGAGAAATAAATACTGTCAACAATCATATTTCATTTCTTCGCATAGATGAGTTTAATGCGTGGCAGGGTAATGTAGGAAGCGGCTGGTTTGATAATGATATTCGTCCAGCAATACGCTCATATATAACAAGTGAAATCGCAGTACTTGAAGTTGCAACTCATGAATATGCAATAGTTGAAACATGGTTGAGAGAGATACATGAGTTCCAAGTAAGAACAGATGATCCACTGTGGAGCCACTTTGATGTACTAATGGCACATATGGCTGAGGGTCAAGGAAATTTGAACACCAATATGCCAGTAAACCAATATGGGAGTAGTGGGGCAGGAAATCCAAATGGGTTAGATGGGTATATCATCTCTTTGCTCACTTATGTTGATTACTTTATTCGCAATCAAATTTTAGAGGATGAAGATGACTTGTTGACACCACAATTATTTCGAGAGAATCTAGATGCATTTATCAACACAAACGATATTTATACACGGCTAGAGGCTCATAGACAAAGCATGTCAGAAATTAATTTTGATATTAACACTGATACATATGATCAGTGGCATCAAGATTGGAGGACCTTAATTGATGACCTAAGTAGCACGCTGAATAGTTTTAGAGTTGATGAAAGCAGTGATTTTAATGCACAGAGTCATGTTGTCAGACTTATCCAGCTCTATAGGAGGCGATTTACTGAGATTAATGAAATGGAAAGAGCTGCATTGCACTTTGTGCAAGCGCCACGATTTAGCGCAGTTGTGTCAGCGTTGTTTGCCGTTTTCTTGGATGTTGCTCCATTGGGTATGGGTTTTGCAATCAGTGCAAAAACGAAAATCGAGAGCTAGTGCTTTACTTGTCCTCGTTTTTCGTATATATTACTTTTGGTCGGATATGGCCTAAAAATAACCATAAAAGGGGTAATTATCATGAGCAATTACGTTGTTGTATCTGATTCCTGCGGAGATCTGCCGCCACATCTGGCAGAAGGCATCACAATCATACCCTATATCTATACTTTGGATGGAAAAGACTACCACAGCTACTTAGACTATAGGGAGCAGTCGGTAAAAGAGTTTTATGATACCCTCCGCACCGGAAAAATGGCCAGCACAACCCAAGTTACACCTCAAAGATATGTAGAAGTATGGGAGCCAATCCTGCAAGAAGGCAAAGATATACTATATATCTGCCTAAGCTCCATGCTAAGCAAAAGTTATGAGATGAGCCAAATGGCTGCAATGGAATTAAAAGAAAAATATCCAGATCGCACCGTTGTCACAATAGATTCAAAAGCCGCCTGTATGGGTATCGGTTTATTGGCAGTTAAGGCTTATGAAGCGTTACAAGCCGGAAAGAGCCTAGATGAAGCGGTTTCCTATGTAAGTGAGCTAGTACAGCGTATCCACCTCTGGGTTATGGCCGATGACCTACAGCACTTGCGCCGTGGTGGACGTGTATCAGGAGCCAAGGCTTTTGTAGGTGGTATGCTTAATGTAAAGCCAATACTTTCCATGAAAGGTGAAGGAAAGCTTGAGCCATTAAGCAAAGCGCGTGGTAGAGATAAAGCATTTGCAGCCATTATAGAAAAGCTAGAAGAATGTAAATACGACCCAGCAGAAGGCCCAATCTATATTGCCCACAGTGATGTACCTGACTATGCAAAGCAAATGCAGGACATGATTACTGCCAAATACGGGCATAAAGATTTTGTAATTAACCATATCGGCCCAGTAATAGGAGCGCACACTGGCCCTGGAACTATTGCCCTAATCTTTGCCGGCAAAGCAAAAAGGTAATTATTAATTACAGACCAAATAAACAAACCAAAAAGCCAGCCGCAAGTTCGCAAGAAGATGAGGCTGGCTTTTACATAGCAATAAAAATCACAATGATAAAGACAAAAGAAATACTCGTCCGCGCCAATATTTTTTTATTGGCAAGGCGAGTTTTTCTTTTGTCGGGCTTGGCATGTTAAAGTCTTTTCGGGGGAAGCTGGAATTCCGTCATAGATTTACGGAAATAAAGAGGAAGTAAGTTTCTTTGCACTTTAGGGTTAACCCGCTCTTTAATGTTTACAGAATGAAAAAATGTCCTCCACAGCTCCTGTATATGAGCTTCGTTTTCTGATCTTTGAATAGTGGTTTCTCGTGGCACATCTGCTATTACATAGCTATCTCCATTATAAACTGCGGCCTTTCCACGGCGTTTGTCATGTATAATCCAGGATTGATTAATCATTCTATCGGCAAAGTGTTCGGCCAATATTGGCAAAACATTGTTGATGGGCTCAATCGCACAATAATACACCTGTCCTTGTATCTCTTCAAAGCGGCAAAACCCTTTTAGAAGATGGGCTTCCCGACCTACATACCGGGATAGCTTATGCACCCTCAGCACGCAATCCTCTTGCAAATGGTCATCAACAATACTACCAAGCTTAAAACCCAGTAACAGATACCTAAACAAGGCCATATACTTATCCTCCACAGCGGAAAGGAAAGTATTGGCCACATTATGCTCCGCATAAGGAGATATTTTTTTTCGGATAGCTTGTTGTATCTTTAGTGCTTGGTCATAGTCAGTTACGACATAGAATTCTTCTGAGTCTAGGGTAGGCTGGTGGAGGCCTTCTTCTTGGATTATAAGTGGGGAAACACCCTCGTAGTAGTAAGCATGAAGGGTACATAAAAATCCTTCAAGAGTGCCATCGAATAAAATCGCAGCATCTCTTTTGGCTTTAGGAATGTTTGGGTTTATGGCAGTGGTGGTCATCAGCTTGCATCCTCCGATATTGGAAGTAAGGGTAGGGGAGAAGTTGTTATTTCTTGATCGGTTATTAGTGGCGTGGTGATGAGTTTTTTTTCTGGGAAAGAAACTGTGGCATTATCCTTCATGGTAAGGGCAGGTGTTGTTGCGTCAAAAATAGTAGGCTGAGTAAAAGTGCCGCCGATATAGTTTTCTGCAAGGCGCATTTCCAGTATTTCTGGATACATGGGTACTTTCTCCATCATTTTTCCGTTGCATGTAATAAAAAGCCTGGCTCTTTTTAGGACTATGCCCATTTTTTTAAGATTACTAAAGTCCAATGATCCAACTCGGCGTGCGGCTATTATACGGCTTGCTGATTTTTGGCCTATTCCAGGAACCCTAAGAAGCATATGGTAGTCTGCCCGGTTAACCTCTACAGGGAATTGGTCAAGATTCTTAAGTGCCCAGTGACATTTAGGGTCAAGGTGAAGGCTTAGGTTTTCGTCTTTGCTTTTGAACAACTCTTGAGCAGTAAAACCGTAGAAACGTAGCAGCCAATCTGCCTGATATAGCCTGTGCTCCCGTAGTAAAGGTGCCTCTGTAGAAGGGAGGGTGCGATTTCCAACAGGAAGATAGGCTGAGTAAAATACCCGCCGCATTTCATAGCTTTTGTATAAGCCTTGGGCTAGGTGCACTATTTGGCTGTCGCTTTCAGGGGTAGCGCCTACAATTAGCTGCGTGCTTTGTCCGGCAGGAACAAAGGCACTGGCTTTTCTATATAGCATAAGTTCTTCTTTTGATTGTTTTACTTGGTTTTTTACAAATCTCATTGGCGCTAGAATCGCTGGTTTAGTTTTATCTGGCGCATGGGCTAGTAGGCTGGTTTCTGATGGGAGTTCGATATTTATACTCATACGATCAGCTAGGTGACCCAGTTTCCAAAGCAGACCTTGGTCTGCGCCTGGAATGGCTTTTACATGGATGTAGCCGCCGAAGCGGTATTCCTTCCTTACATATTCTAGGGTTTTAATCAGTAGCTCCATTGTGTAATCAGGGTTATTAATTATGGCAGAGCTTAAAAATAGCCCTTCGATATAGTTGCGGCGGTAAAACTGCAATGTAAGATCCGCTACCTCTTTTGGGGTAAATGTTGCCCGTGGGGTATCATTGCCTTGTCGGTTAACGCAGTATTCACAATTGTATGCACAGGTATTAGAAAGTAGAATCTTAAGAAGAGAAATACAGCGCCCGTCGGCGGTAAAGCTATGACAAATACCACATGCCGCAGCACTTCCGATAATGCCCTTTTGACCCTTGCGGTCTACCCCACTGGAGGTGCAGGCTACATCATATTTGGCGCTTTCTGTTAGAATTTTGAGTTTTTCTTGGATATCCATGGGGGTTTTATGTCTCCTATACGCATCAATTTCGTTTGTATGTTCGATATAAATATAGGATATATTGTCTGAGGAAAATTGCAACGATATACACGATTAGGGCAATTAAATAAAAATTGAACACGGGTTTATGTAAAAAGGTCTCACCCGGCCCAAAAATCCCAAATACTTCAATGGGTTTTAACGACAGATAAGACCATATTCTTAATTAGTTCGAACTATAACGCACAGCACCATATTCCTCAGCCAAGGCGCCAATATCTTCTTTATGAATTTTAGTAACCATTTCCATAGGCGTATCCGATTTACTTATGGGTACGCCTTTTTTCATATGCTTGATAATAGTCTCTCTAAATAGCCTGCGTAGCCTATGTTCGTTTTTATTGCTGCGGCGCCATAGGCTCTTTATTTTTGGGGAAGAGATAAACTCTTTAATATCTGCAAACCCATTGGCTAGGTCTTGATCTCTTTCTTTTTTCAAGCCCCATTCATAGTAGATTTTAATTGTAAATCGAAATAACGCGATTATCATCATAAGCCCTATTAAAGGCAAAACCACATAAAATGTAAAAAACTCCAATATCCGCCAAAAAAGAGCCGGTTCATTATTTGCTCCCTCCATCATATCTAGAAATGGATTTTCCCCATGTAGCTCTACTCCGGGTTCCTGGTGGTATCCCTCCATAAGTGGATCAAACCCTAAATCAAAATCAATATTCAGACTAAGCTGAGCAATAAATTGAAGGATTGGCCTGAGTAGGAATCTGTTAAGAAATAGAATCATCCCAACCATTACAGCAGTAAGCACCGCCATGGCCTTGTAATCAAAGGCCAAAATCTTCTGCACAGGCTGCGTAGAATTTTGAGTTATGGCCTCCAACGATGAATTGACCAATGACATTCTGGTGTGGAGCCTACTACCGATACCAAGGAATACTATCATTACAGCATAAGGGATGTACATATTAGTATGCCCAAAATGTCCGGCTACCAGTGCGCCCACAATAAGCACAAGGGGTGCAAAAAAGGTAAACTCAGGGGTAAATGTGTTACTTTTTTTATAACGCTGATAAAGAGAGAATATTGTCAGAGTGACCGACATTGCCATATATGCAAGCAAGTAAAATAAATTGCTTGAGTATATCCATGCTGCTCCAACCGGGATAAGCAAATGAGCAATAAGCATAACAGAAGTAAACTTGACTAAACGCCGTACAAAGAACAAAAAGAAAGAAACACCTGTTGTTATAATAAGCAATATAACTATCTGCATCTCAAAAAAAGGTAATACAAAAGAAATTATAAGGCCATAAAAAAATACCAAGTACAGCAGATTTAACAAGGCATCCATAAAAAAAGTCCGCTTTGAAGTCATCGGGCCTCCTTATACCAATATTACATGATCGCGAATTTCGTCAGATAGATTTATATCACTGGCCATGGTTCTAAGCCCTACAGTGTGGGGCAACACCCATACAGCCCTGGCTCCCTGGGCTAGTAAGTTTTGGTATGTCTCTTCCAAATCTAAGCCATGATATGTGGATACCAGCCAATACTCCGGCTCGATTTTATGCTCAAGGACAGTTTTTGTTAATATTTCCGAAAAGGGAAGGACATTGGTTTTTTGTACATCTAAGTAGGCCAAGGTTTCTAGTATATGTTCCAGGTGTAGATCACCAACACTTTCGGGGATTTCTGTTATTGTCATTTCAACAATGGATTCTTTTTGAGGCTCATCTTTATCTGCATTAAGTAGCCTCTCAGCCAGGGAAGATATATCTTTAGACGGTTCGGATTCTTCATTGAAGCTTATGCTTTGGCCATTGGTAATAAATCTCACTGGCACGTTTTCGGATATTAATCGCCCAGCCAGGCTGGCTACTATTTTTATCGTGTGCTCGTCTAGCACTTCATTATGCCACACGCTATGACGCTCTAAGTTATACATCAATATTACCTGTCTGGAATTAGTATACTCCCATAGGTTTACCATAAGTTCTTGGGCTTTGGCTGAGGCTTTAAAATTTACGGCTTTTAGGGGATCGTTGGGTGAGTATTCCCGTATGCCCCTAAAAGAAAATGGATCAGGGTGCATAATGTTGCGGGCTTTAAGATTGCCATAAATTTGCACGCATAGATTATCAATTTCTGGCATGGATAAGGTGCCAGGATATACCGTCAGGCTTGCACCAATCTCTACCATTTGAGCTGTTTTGGACTCCATTAAAATATCCCAGGCGGTAAGGTCAACTGTGGGTATGGAATAGTAGCCTCGTTTGCTACATGTAAAACTAAGGCGTCTGGTTATACGTTGACGCATTAATATATTGTATAAATCATTGCGGTAGTAATTATCTGTGATTTTTGCATTTTCCATATCAGCAAATAGCAGATGCCTGGATACGCTTAGCTTTACCGCTACCCAAGGCAGTGGCAGCCATTTGGAATTAGTAAGTACAGTGGTCAGTACCAAACGTGTACCTTCAGTTGCGCGAGGGCTAGAGAATGATACCTGAATATCTAGCTTGTTTAGCGCCGAACGGCTGTACATTAGTCTTACCAGGTAAAATGATATCAATATCGCAATAAAAATCCCTATTACCGTCACTGAAACATATCCTCAGTCGGTACTGGGATTTTGGCCAGGGCATCAGTTATGATATCCGCCTTGCCTGTGTTTCGGCCCCTTAAAAGAATACGATGAGGCCATACATAAGGAGCTAAGTACTTTATATCTTCCGGTTTTACAAAGTCTCGGCCTTTAAGGGTTGCATATCCCTGGGCTGCTTTTGCCATAGCCAAAGAACCCCGCGGGCTTACCCCCAAGGCCACAGAATCATGGCTGCGAGTATAAGCGGTAAGGTCTGCAATATAATTACACAAGTCTTGATGAACCGTTACAGTTGATACAGCCTTTTGAATATCAATCCAGTCCAGAGATGTGCTTACAGGGCTAATTTTTGCAAGGGGGTTATTGCTTAAGAAGCGTTTTAATATATCAGCCTCGCCGCTGCGGTCTGGGTATCCGATAGAAAGCTGCATAAGAAAGCGATCCAGCTGTGCTTCCGGCAGTGGGAACGTACCCTGAGTCTCTACCGGGTTTTGAGTTGCTATTACGAAATATGGAGGAGGAAGGGGATAAGTTTCCCCGTCCATAGTGATTTGCTTTTCTTCCATACATTCCAATAGGCCAGACTGGGTACGAGGGGTGGCGCGATTAATTTCATCTGCCAATAAAATATGGGTGAACAATCCACCTTTGCGGAAAGTAAAATCCCCAGTTTTGGGGTTATAGACATTTAGACCTGTAAGGTCAGTAGGTAGCAAATCAGGTGTAAACTGGATACGCTTAAATGTCCCTGAAATAGAGGCGGCAAGGGTTTTTGCCAAAGTAGTTTTCCCAGTGCCTGGTACATCTTCCAATAAAACATGTCCGCCGGCGGCAAGGGCAACCAAAACTAACTCTATTTCTTTGGATTTACCAACCATTACCTGTTCCATTGATAGCCTGACAGCTTCCATTTTCTCTTTCGCTACTGAGATTTGCATAAATTAATTCATGCCTCCTTCGTCGGCGGAACAAATTAGGTTGGTATGAAATTTTGCTTCGCAAATATTTCACACTTCACCTCTTTTTAATAGCGCCAAATTAACATTAGGGAACAGTAAAGTCAACGAAATGGCTATTTATGCCTCATATTGATTCGAACATAAATTCAAAAGGGACTATTGTGCATAACCACAACAGTCCCTTTTTTTTGATGCTATAATGCCTGAAATCATATAGTAATGGCGAACTTGGAATTAATTCGCTAGACTTATCGGTACCTGTAGGACTTAGAATACTTTGCGTATCTGGTATTCATTGCTTTCCCCATACGGCGCTTTCGCCTAGTGGCTATTGTTATAAGTGAAACTATTATTGCTACTACACCTGCGGCTATGGGGAGTGCCAGGTTTTGCATATATTCATTAAACCATATATCAGACGGATAAACAGCAAGAGTAGAAGAATAGTAGCCTCCCGGCCCTGGGTATCCAGTTATGCCAGTACTACCGCCGGCTCCTTCACCGGGATCTTCTTGATAATCTGAGACGGGTAAACCTAGCACTAGGTTTTGAGCAGTTAGCTCTACCTCTCCGGCCTGTATATCTTGCACAAATACAGCAACTCGGCCTATAATATCTCCTATTTGTATTGGAGGCGTCAGTCGCTCAGGTATATTAAGGTCATAACGCAAATCCCTTATATCAAAATCCGCAGGAAGCTTGAAATGTAAATCATTGCTAGCTCTGAGTGTAACATGGCCTACATTAAGTGGTTCGCCATTAATATATTGATAAACAGGAACTACACGTATATATAAGTCAGATTCAAATACAACTCGCTGATAAAATGGCATAGAAAACCCAAAAGACATAAGGGCAAGTGTATCCCTAAACGGCCCGCCGGCCTCACCTTGCAAAGCGCTTATTATAAGGCGACGACCGTCATGTTCGGCATAGGTAACAAGGGTGTGCCCAGCGGCATTGGTCCAACCGGTTTTAGAGCCAACAACCCACTCATTAAAGTAGGAACCAGGGTGGATTAGTCGGTTAGTATTTAAAAGCTGCCGAGTATAATCCTGGCGCTCTGTTGGCGGAATATCGAAGCGGCGTGTGCTTATTATATCCACAAAAATTGGGTGAGTAATAGCTTCCCTCATAATAAGCGCCATATCATAAGCCGTTGTTACGTGGCCCAAATCAGGAAGGCCGCTGGGGTTTTCAAAATTAGTATTATATGCTCCCAGTTCCTTTGCCCGTTTGTTCATTAACTCGGCAAAGGCATCCATCGTGCCAGATACATGTTCCGCCAACGCAATAGAGACTTCATTTGCGGAAGAAAGCATCAACCCATATAAAGCCTGGTAAACTGTTAAAGTCTCCCCAACATCCATTGCAATATGACTGGAGTTGCGGGGAATAGAAAATACAGCGAAATGAGAAAACTCAATACGTTCATTTAAATCCTGGACATGCTCCAGTACAATAAGTGCCGTCATAATTTTGGTGATGCTGGCGGGGTACATTTGGGTGTGATGTTCGGAGCCGTATAGCACCAGGCCTGTATCCGCATCCATTATCACCACGGCTCCGGAGGTATATCGAGGAGGCGTGACCGAAGGTGGATTCGGGGGAGGATCAAAGCTAGGCACCTCCACTAGATGTGTTTCACTATATTGGCTATCATTATAATATAGATGCTCATCATAGGCATGAAGGTCTTCAATTGTAGCCGTGGCAAAATGTTCAAAATCCTCCGGTGATGTGTTGTAGTACTGTTGCGGGGCATATTCATCCGGATAGTCATAAGGATAGAAGGCCATAAGTGCTGACAAGATGGATAGTATTAATAGTTTGCTCATGATAAATCCTTTCTGATAGGGGGAGTTATGGAGTTTATAAGACGATACGCTTATATTTTTTTAGGGATTGCCTGTGTCATTGCGCTGGGAGCGCTGTATATGTTTGGCCGCTCTGGATCTACAGGAGTGGTGGATACAGGTCAGGCTTTAACCCCTATTGTTCATACGGAACACGAACCTGCCTCAGAACCTATTTCCGAACCTATTTCCGAACCGTCCCAAACGGCCGGGCCCCAGACAATCATCGTCCATATAGAAGGAGCCGTGTATTCCCCTGGAGTAAAAGAGGTACCGTATGGTTCCAGGATTAACGATGTCATGCTGATGGCAGGAGGCCATACAGAAGAAGCTGATTTAACCAGAATAAACCTGGCCGCATTCGCCCAAGACGCAACTCTAATAATCATCCCAACCATAGGCGAAGATCTGCCAGAGATAGCTTTTGGGGGGCAGCAAGCCCATGAAAATCAATCAGGCCAGGCCGCAATTACAGCCGATGGTCTAGTTAATATAAATCTTGCCAATTTAACAGAACTTCAAACCCTACCAGGCATAGGCCCGGTAATCGCCCAAAATATTATCGACTACAGAGAATCCCACGACGGATTTAGCTCCATAGAAGAACTGCTAAATGTAAACAGAATAGGGCAAGCTACACTTGAGCAAATAAGAGATAGAGTAACAATATAAATAAAAAGAAGGTGACTGGGATGGCCTACTCAATCCTTGTAGTAGACGATGAAAAGCTAATAGTTAAAGGAATCAAGTTTAGTCTTGAACAAGACGGAATGAATGTAGACGCAGCCTATGACGGTGAAGAAGCCCTAGAACTGGCAAAGGCAAATAATTACGACCTAATCATACTAGACGTAATGCTTCCAAAGATTGATGGCACTTCTGTATGCCAACAGATTAGGGAGTTTAGCCCCGTGCCGGTAGTAATGGTAACGGCCAAAGATGATGATATGGATAAAATAATGGGCTTAGAATTTGGAGCCGATGACTATATAACCAAGCCCTTCAATATCCTGGAGCTAAAAGCCAGGATTAAGGCCATATTAAGGCGTTCAAGTCTAAACCGCCCACAGGCCCAAGATGTCAGCAGCCTCACGCTAAGAGATATTACATTGGATACCCAGTCCAGACGGGTAATAGTCCGTGACAAGGAGATTTATCTCACAGCAAAAGAATACGACTTGCTGGAATTCTTTATGGGAAATGTTGGCCGTGTATATACCAGAGAGCAGCTTCTGGCACAGCTATGGGGCAGTGAAAACGCGGGAGATGTGCGTACTGTGGATGTACATGTGCGCCGCCTAAGAGAGAAAATAGAAGAAGAACCAAGCGATCCCAAATATATATGTACAAAATGGAGAGTGGGTTACTATTTTAGATAAAGTTATATGGTATAAGAGCTTACGCTGGAAACTGGCTCTTAGTTATATTGCTCTTTGCATACTGCCTTTGATGATATTCTATTTTACTGTGATGGCCTATATAGAGACCCATTACCTCGATGAGCGTGAAAAAGGTATGCAAGAAACTGCCGGAATAGTATTAACCCGTATAACAGGGCGAGGGCGGGGGATTGAATATCTACAAGGACTTTCTCCTTCAGCCAGAGTTACAAGAGCTAATCTTAGAGGCCTTAGTGACAGCTCGGATTTGCGTATCCTGGTGTTTGATGAAGGAGCACGGGTGCTAATTGACACCAATGTATTGGGGGGTGCTGCGCTTGGAGTAGGTGTGCGCGCAGACCAGACTTTAATTATTCCGGAGGTATTAAACGCATTCGAAGGCCGTGAGTCCTTTGTTTTAAGGCGTGATGTACAAATGCTCTACTATGCCATACCTGTACCATATGGTGATGGCGAGCGGATGGGCGCAATATTATTAATAGGTTCTGCCGAAGATATTTTTGAATCCATATCCGATATTCGTAGCACAATTCTACAATATAGCCTGCTGGTAGGATTAGCCGTTATTGTACTGATTTTTGTTGCATCTCATTGGTTAATCGCCCCTTTAAGGCGCATACTTAGGGTTGTACAAAAGACGGCAACTGGTCAGCTTAATCAGCGTATACCCATACGTGGTGGTGACGAATATGCCATCTGGGGTGCTGCTTTCAATTCAATGTCTGAGAAACTAGAAAAGGTGGATAAAACACGTGAGGAATTTGTATCCAATGTTTCTCATGAGCTAAAAACCCCGTTATCGTCTATGAAGGTGTTAAGCGAAGCCATTCTTTTGCAAGAATCATTACCGGAAGAAGTGTATCGGGAGTTTTTGCGGGATGTTGTTTCAGAGGTTGACCGCATGACAGACATTAACAATGATCTGCTGGCACTGGTTAAAATCGACCAGCGAGAGCAAGGGCTAAACATACAACTTACCTCAATAAATCAAATGGTTGAGGATATTTTAAAACGCCTGTCTCCTCTGGCAGAACAACGCAAAATCGTGTTGTTATATGAAGATGTACGTCCCGTACAGATAGACGCCGACCAGATAAAATTGTCCCTCGCTATCTCTAATATTATTGAGAATGGAATAAAATATACCCCTAGCGAAGGTACGGTTAAGGTAGTAGTGGACGCCGATCACCAATTTGTATTTATCACAGTGCAAGATACTGGTATCGGTATCCCAGAAGAAGAGCAGGCTCAGATATTTAACCGCTTCTACCGGGTGGATAAAACTAGAGACAGAGAGACTGGGGGAACAGGTCTTGGTCTTGCGATTTCTTATTCCACGGTGTTGCTGCATGGAGGAAGTATCCGCGTAAACAGCAGACTAGATGAAGGTTCTGTATTTATTGTACGGATGCCAATCAGGAGGAGTTAGCCATGAAAAAATGGATTATTGCAGCATCCGGGCTTTCGATGGCTTTACTTGGGATGGTTATTTTGTTACTAATATCCTGCGGAAGCGATAACAATAATTATGTAAACATTTATCATTTCAATCCTACAGCTAGGCAGCTTGAGGCAGAATCTCGCCCATTGCCTGTAAACGGTGACTTGATTGAGGTTGTTGTAGCGCATTTTTACTCCGGCCCAAGAACCAATGCCCTTTCTACAACATGGCCTACCCAGTTGGCACCGAATATGGACGATCTACTTACAGCAGTAATGATAGAGAATGAGATGCTTCTGGCATTTTTCACATCGGTTTATTATGAGATGCTGCCACTAGAGCAAACCTTATTTAGAGGTGCGTTTATCCATACTATGGAGTCTATGATAGGGGTAGCTTTTCCTAGTGTGTCTGATATCATGATTTTGGTAACAGATGACCATGAATATGCTTTTGACACTCTTATGCTGAATCTGTTTGCAGAAGAAGACGATGACCCACCTCCTGTCCCCTGGCTTATTTATGATGGTAGCTTGGGTATTTACAATGATCCGTTTTTATCACGGGCACTTATCGCTCCCCTTACCTTTAGGAATCTGCATTTTGTTGACGAGACTGGGTTGGGTCTGATTGTTGAAAGCTATGACACTGATGAAATTGATCATGACATGGAGGAGCGGGTCAGGCACGCATTGTATTTATTAATAAGTGGGTTTAGACCAGAAGGTGCAATGTTCCCAATCCCCGCAGAGACTATAGTCCTCAATGTAATGATTGATGGGGGAGAAGCATTTGTTAATCTAAGCGAGGATTTTGAGGCTCGTTTCAACGGAGATAGAGAGTTGGCTGAATTGATGATTTATTCTATTGTCAATACTCTTATTTTGGATTTTCAACCTGTTAATGCAGTTGTTTTTTTAATAGATACTCAGCTACGTGAAAATTTCCACGGCATTGAGGATTTTCACATGCCTTTTACACGAAACGATACCCTTTTATTATCCTATATCCTAGAGCGAGAGGCCGAAGAAATCTGGGAGGAAACAGAATGAGGCGACCATTATTATGGGCGCTGGGTTTCCTTACTGCTGGCATTGTATTAGGAAGGGCAGAGAATCTTGCGGCCCTTAGTCCTTTATTGCTATTTAGCCTCAGTCTTGGACTGGGGCTTCTTTTTTGTGCATTGATTTATAGCAAGCTTAAGTATGCCCCTATATTTGTATTTGTGTTGTTTTTACTCGTGGGGTTGTTGCGAATCTCAAATAGTGTACACAGTCATGTGACTGAACCTATACATGTAGAGTTTCGCGGGGTCGTGCTGGATATTGGGCGTACCGGAGGCGGAAACCAGTGGGCGGTGATTAGGGGCGATAGTTTTAGGATTATGGCCTATATCAGACCTCATCAGCCTCAGGTTATTCTAGGGCAGGAGGTAACAGTTATAGGCTACATGTTGCCGTTAAGAAATCCTGCAAATCCAGGGGGGTATGATCAGTTTCAGCACCTTAGAAGTCAGAAAGTAGATGCTTCCATTTGGCCTGATGAGATTATCTTGGGGGATGTGAGAAATTCATTAGTAGTAAACCTTCGCAGATTTAGAGATAGACTTGCAAATATATATGATAGCATACTGCCTGCAAGAGAAGCCGGGGTTATTAAATCTATGGTGCTTGGGGACAGGACTGATTTAGATCAGGATTTAACAGCCCAATATCGACGCATGGGGATTTTTCATATTTTATCCATTTCAGGGATGCACGTGACTATCCTGACTTTAGCGGCGTTTTCACTGTTAAAACATGCCTTGCCGGAGCAAACAGCAGGGATTATCGTATTGGGGATTATGATCGTTTACTGCCTTATGACTGGAGCTGCGGTGCCTACGGTACGGGCGGTTACTATGGGTGGGGTGTTAGTTTTTGGGCGGATTATGCACCGGGACTATGATTTGCTGGCATCGGTATCCCTTGCGGGAATTGCTTTGCTTATTTATGAGCCTCTGTATTTATTTAATGTAGGATTTCAGCTTTCCTTTGCGGCAGTGTTTGGGATTGGTGTGCTCAAAGCCCCAATTGAGCGTGGGCTTGCTATGTTGCGGCTTCCAAATGGGGCATTTAGGGGGAGCCTTGCTGTAGGGATTTCGGCAATTGTGGCTTCTTACATTGTATTTGCGCATCATTTATATGAGATACCGCTGTACAGTGTCCTCGGTAATATCGTCATCATGCCTACTGTTGGGATATTACTGGTCTTGGGCGTTATTGTAGGGCTTGTTGGCGTTATTTGGTTGCCTGGGGCTATGATTTTGGCCGGGCCAGTGTACTATATTTTACGGTTTTATGAGCTTGCAAGCGGGTTTTTTGCGTCACTTCCAGGAGCTATGGTTCTTACCGGTGGAGGGAGTGTTTGGGTAACCGCAGCAGGAGTTGGGGTAGTTTTGACTTTCGCCTTTGCCTTTAGTGGGTTTGGGGATGATTTTCGTAAGCGTTTAACTTTGTTTTTTGTAGCGATTATGATTTTGATTACGTGTGTCTTTGTGCGAGATTTTTCTTTCAATTTACAAGTAACTGTTTTAGATGTAAGTGGGGAATATACGGTTGCGCGACATCACAATGATATGCTTATTATAGGCAATGGCAGGGGCGGGGAGGGAGTCCTTCTTCGATATATGGATATGCGAGGGGTACGCCGTGCCCATGGATTAGTGCTAACAGAGCCTCCCCGCCCAGGAGATATAAGAAGAATAGAAGAATTATTACAAAGGATACATGTACTTTATTTGCCTGGCGGGTTTATTCCATCTGATGAGCTTCTTCAATCATCAGTAGATCTGGTATGGTTATATGAAGGATATGTGTTGGAAGTAGGACGAATACGGTATATTGGAGGTGTTGGACTTGTTGAGTGATTTTGCCAAAAATGAAAACTGTATAATTGGTGTATGCGATGGATTACCTATTCCATATTTCCCAGGCAATATACCCTTTGTAAGCTCAGACCCGCGAAGACGCTCAGATCCTTCCGCGATTCTACCAGGTGTCAAAAGCATAATCGTAGTTGGCGTCCCATATGAAATAGCCCCCAGTTCACCAGTGCCGGAAGATGCAGGTATCCTCTCGGCTTTGGGTGTAGTAGGGGACTATCATATAACTGTGAAGTCCTTATTAAAAAAGCTAGTCGCTAGGTTGCAGCAACAAATATCATTTAAATATAAAATCCAGGTAGACTCTCCAAACTTGGACGAGCGCGCAATAGCTATAAAAGCAGGACTGGGATATATCGGACGAAACGGCCTGGTAATTTCAAAGGAATACGGTTCAAGATTCAATATTGGTCTGTTGTTAATGGACATTGAACAAGCTTTTACCCAAAAAAACAAATCACATAGTTGCTTGCCTGATTGCCGCAATTGTGTAGATGCATGTCCTACGGGGGCATTGTCAGACAGGATGAATGTAAACCGATGTATTTCATACCTAACCCAAAAAGAAAATCTAACCACAGAAGAAGAGGCTTTAATCGGCCTACACCTATATGGATGCGATATCTGCCAAAATGCCTGCCTACACAATCAGCCAACCCCGATTTACTGGGCAAACCCAAAAGAATGGATAAGTATGCCAGATACTCAGTTTAAAGAGAAATACGGTCACACAGCCATGATGTGGCGGGGCGCCGATTTACTAAGGCGCAATGCTAAAGTCGCATTAGCGTCTCAAGACCAGCTTCAAAATTAATGCCAAACCGCGGGTCTGTTCCAGCTTCATATGTCCGGCGGATACCTTCAGCTACAAAACCTACCGCCATCTCGGTAGATTTATGTAAGTTTAATCCATTTAAAAGCCCTGCCAGCAAGGCCGAGCCAAAGATATCACCAGTACCATGATAAAATCCAGGTAATCGTGGAGCCACCAAGTACGCTATCTCACAGCCATCATATGAAGCTGCCCCGATTTCAGATTCATTAAAACATACTCCAGTAAGTACAACCTGTTTGCATCCTAGTGAGGCAAGCTTTTTTAATGTGTTTTTGATGAAGTCTTGTGTGTATGGCCCTTCATAATAATTTTCTTCTAAAAGCAACGCTGCCTCTGTCATATTTGGGACAATTAGGTCAGCTTTGGCGCATAACTTTCTCATTTCTGCCGGGAAATCCTGTGAAAAAGTCTTGTACAACACCCCATTATCCGCCATAACTGGGTCAACCATAATTAAATTGTCCTCCCGGCGAAAGGTATCAATAAACTGTGATACAATCTCCACCTGACGAAAAGAGCCAAGAAACCCACTATATACAGCATCAAAGCCAATGCCTAATTTATCCCAATGCTGGCAAATAGGTAACATATCATCTGTCAAATCCCTATAAGTGAAACCAGAAAGCCCTCCGGTATGTGTAGAAAGCACAGCAGTAGGAACCACGCTACATTCAATCCCTGCCGCAGAAATAATAGGAAGCGCTACTGTTAAGGAACATCGCCCAAAGCCGGATATATCATGGATTGCAGCAACTCTTTTTTGTCTCATTTATATTCACCTTTTTTCCCATATGATATCATATAAAAAACACTAGGAGGCTACCATGTATACAAAATCTATAATCGAAAACACAATTGCCAAAACCCCAGGAGAAAAGGAGTTTCACCAAGCTTTAATAGAGGTGCTGACGTCTCTCGTCCCGATCATAGACAAAAATCCCCGCTACCAACAAGCAGGCTTACTTGAGATGTTGGTAACCCCAGAGCGAATAATTCAATTTCGTATTCCTTGGATAGATGATAGCGGCAACACTCAAGTAAATACAGGCTATCGTGTCCAATACAATAGCGCACTAGGTCCCTACAAAGGGGGAATGCGCTTTCATCCAAGTGTAAATGCAAGCATACTAAAATTCCTAGGTTTCGAGCAAACTTTCAAAAACGCCCTAACAGGTCTACCCATAGGTGGTGGCAAAGGTGGGGCGGATTTTGACCCAAAAGGCCGCTCAGACCAGGAAATAATGCGCTTTTGTCAAAGCCTGATGACAGAACTGTATAGATATATAGGTCAAAATGAGGATGTACCCGCCGGAGATATCGGGGTAGGTGCCAGAGAAGTAGGTTATATGTACGGCCAATACAAACGCATAACCGGCCAAGTAGAGGGAGTGTTTACAGGAAAAGGCATAATTTACGGCGGTTCCCTGGGCCGGACTCAAGCCACCGGCTATGGCCTTTTATACCTACTTAACGAAATGCTAACCCATAAAAATGACGGACTAGATGGAAAGCAAGTATCCATTTCCGGCTCAGGAAATGTAGCAATCTACGCCGCCGAAAAGACCTCCCAGTTAGGAGGGAAAGTAATAACCATGAGTGACTCAGGCGGCTTAATCCACGATAAAGAAGGTATAGACCTAGATATCATCAAAGAAATAAAGCTAACAAATCGAGGTCGCATATCCGAATACATTAAGCATCAGCCGAAAGCAATATACACCTCAGGACGAGGAATATGGCATATACCCTGCGATATAGCCCTCCCATGTGCAACCCAAAACGAACTAACTGAAAAAGACGCTAAAGCCCTAGTCCAAAACGGCTGCATAGCTGTGGCCGAGGGTGCAAACATGCCCTGCACCAATGAGGCAATAAACATACTACAGGCAAATAATACACTGTACGCACCAGGCAAGGCTGCCAACGCAGGAGGTGTAGCAGTAAGCGCCCTGGAAATGAGCCAAAACTCCCAGCGTCTAAGCTGGACATTCCAAGAAGTAGACAGCCGCTTAAAATCTATTATGTCAGGCATATTTACTCAGATATACCAAGCCGCAAAAGAATACGATATGGAAGGCAACTATGTAACTGGTGCCAATATTGCAGGGTTTAAGCGGGTTGCTGAGGCTATGTTAGCCCAGGGGGTAATATAATGTACACAGTATTATCCACCCAAAACCAAGCTAAACGCGCAACTCTAACAACCCCTCATGGCATAATTGAAACCCCATGCTTCATGAATGTAGCCACAATAGCGGCAATTAAAGGGGCCGTATCATCCCAAGATCTAAAAGAAATAGGTTGCCAGGTGGCTCTATGTAATACCTACCATCTGCACCTCCGCCCAGGTGAATCAGTTGTCCGTGATTTCGGTGGACTAGGTTCATTTATGGCATGGGATGGCCCAACACTTACAGACTCCGGTGGTTTTCAGGTCTTCTCTTTAGGGGCATTGCGTAAAATAAAAGAAGAGGGCGTATACTTTTCTTCCCACATAGACGGACGCAAAATCTTTATGGGGCCTGAAGAAAGTATGAGCATCCAACACGCCCTAGGGGCAACCATAGTCATGGCTTTTGACGAATGTCCTCCAAATCCTGCCGAGAGAAAATATATTATAGACTCTGTAGACAGAACTACCCGCTGGCTAAACCGTTGCATAGACCATATGAAAGTTATAGGCTCCGACCAATTATTATTCGCGATAAATCAAGGAGGAATCTACGAGGATATCCGGATAGAACATGCACAACGCATTACAGAAATGGACTTACCAGGATATGCCATAGGAGGTTTAGCCGTAGGTGAGACTCACGAGGAAATGTATCGTATATTAGATTGTGTGGTACCCCACCTTCCTAAAAATAAGCCTACCTACTTAATGGGGGTTGGTACGCCGGAAAATCTATTGGAAGCAGTCTCTAGAGGTGTAGACTTCTTTGACTGCGTGCTTCCGGCTCGCAATGGCCGTCATGGCCATGTATATACCAGCCAAGGCAAGCTTAATCTAATGAATGCCCGCTTCGAACGGGATGATGCCCCAATAGACGCAGCCTGTGGTTGCCCTGCATGTAAACATCACACCAGGGCTTATATAAGGCATTTGTTTAAGGCAAAGGAAATGCTGGCGCTGCGTTTATGTGTGCTCCACAACCTGTATTTTTATAATCACTTAATGGCGGATATCCGCCAGGCAATTGATAGTGGGACTTTTGATCGGTTTAAATCAAAATGTCTGAGTGAGTGGGCTAACTATACTGCGCACTATCGGTAAAAAGCCCAATATTGCGCCTTTGCCAAAAAGCGCTTATAATGTTCTAGCGGAAAAAAGGGCACCCGTAATTCATTTTCTAAGGAGAAAATCATGACAGAAGGACTTCTAATGAGTATTGCCCAAAGGGTATTATCAATCTTTGGCGAAGGTGACCCATCGGGTATTGTAGGAAGGCCCCCAGGGGAAGTTGCCGGACAGGTAGTAGACGCAGTAAACGGTGCAGTTGAGGGAGTTGCTGCAGCAGCGCCTCCACCAGATGCCGGAGGCGGCATGTGGATTATGCTGGTGTATGCTGGGATATTGGTTGTTGCTATGTACTTCCTGATGTTTAGGGGGCCCAGAAAACGCGAAAAGAAAATGAAGGAAATGCAAGCAAGTATCCGCACCGGCGATAATGTAGTAGTAACAGGCGGGATGTTTGGCCGCATTGCCGATGTAGGAGAAGATGTGTTTGTAGTAGAGTTTGGGCAAAACCGTGGGATTCGCATCCCGGTATTAAAATCAGATGTACTAGGCGTAAGGGAGCCAAAGCTAACCCCTCCGCCTAAGATAGAAGTAGAAAAATAATTAGGATTTAAATTACCTGAAAGGGGGATGACCATGCACGTATTGGTTATTGTTTTAGTGGTATTAGGTGTTTTAGCAATTTTTCTTGAATTGCTAATGCCAGGTTGGGACTCCTATATTGGAGTATTTGTAGGAATTGCCGCCTTTGCTATCGCGGCTGCAGTTTCCGTTATTGCTCTAGATGGTGCCATATTCTTTGTAGGGGCGCTGCTGGCTTTGCTGATTTTAGGCGGGTACGGTATGTATCTGTTTATTAAGCGGAGGCAGCTACATGGAGGCATGATCCTTACAGATGTAGATGATGCCCCGCAAGTGGATGTTAGCGGCTTTGTAGGTAAAGAGGGCAAGGTTATTACTGTACTTAGGCCTTCTGGTGATGTAGATTTTAATGGTGTACGTATGCAAGTAAGCTCTGATGGACCTATGATTGAAAAAGGCGCGATGGTGCGTGTTATTAAAACAGAAGCTAATAAAATTATAGTAAACGCCGTTAACGGCAACTAAAACAAAGGAGGCTAGATATGAACATGACTTCGTTATTAAGCAGCATTGATCCATTTTGGACTACAGAAAGAATAACAATAGCTGGTGCTGTTGTGTTGGTGCTTATCTTTATCTTAATTTTTTTAAGATTCGTACCTATACCACTGTGGATTTCTGCTAAGTTTTCCGGTGCAAAAGTAGGCATTGGCGCTCTTATTGGTATGCGCTTAAGAAGGGTAAACCCAGAAAAAATCGTGCGTCCACTGATTAAAGTAACCAAGGCCAATATCCCTGTACCTGTTGGGCAGCTCGAAGCCCATCACCTTGCCGGTGGCCGTGTAGATGCAGTAGTAAATGCACTAATAGCCGCTAACCGCGCCAATCTTGACCTTCCGTTCGAGCAAGCCGCTGCCATTGATCTAGCCGGCCGCGATGTATTTGAAGCGGTACGTATGAGTGTAAATCCAAAAGTAATAGAAACCCCAATGATTTCAGCCATGGCCATCAACGGTATTGAAATTAAAGCAGTAGCCCGTGTAACAGTACGTACCAATATCCAGCGTCTAGTTGGTGGTGCAGGTGAGTCCACCATTATTGCACGTGTTGGTGAAGGTATTGTAACCACGGTAGGCTCTGCCCAAACCCACAGAGAAGTACTAGAAAATCCAGATAGAATCTCCAAAACGGTATTGGCAAAAGGCCTAGATGCGGGTACAGCTTACGAAATCCTTTCTATTGATATAGCAGACGTAGACGTAGGCAGAAATATCGGTGCCCAGCTTCAAATAGAACAGGCCGATGCTGATAAGAAAATAGCAGAAGCAAAAGCAGAAGAGCGCCGCGCCCTAGCCGTAGCCCAAGAACAAGAAAACCGCGCAGAAGTAGAAAAAATGCGTGCAAAAGTAGTAGCTGCTGAAGCGGAAATCCCCCAAGCTGTAGCAGAAGCTTTGCGCAAAGGCAATCTAGGTTACATGGATTATTTAAACCTGGAAAATAAAAAAGCCGACACCACAATGCGTGAAAACCTTGGTACGGCCCATATGGAGATGTCCATTAAGCCTGTGAAATAAGGTCATTGAAGTAAATAATAATCGAAACCCCGCAGATATGCCTGCGGGGTTTTTTGTATGCAAAAAACAGTTGCAAATATATGTTCGTAGATATATACTAGTTTCAGGGTGATTTTATGGTATTTTCGAACGCAATTTCTCGCAACCATCGACCTGCCGAAGCACAGCAATATTCTGGGGCTATTAAGCTGCCCAGTGGCTTATATCGGGTCTATGTTGCTGTGGATGTACAAATGAGGAGCGGGGATATTACTCCGATAGCAATTTACTGGGTGGGGCGGCGGCATGAGCTTGATGGCCTTCCAACAGATATCCGACACCGCTCATCGACTAAGGCAGGTGGTGCGGCTCTGCGTTATACCTGCCAAATAGGAGGACGGAAGCGGTATTTATTTTTGGAAAATGACACTATAAACCCATACATGCTGCGCTGGTATGTAGAAAGTCCCGTACCCGAGCCCCAGGATTATGCAGAATAGGTGATATGATGATGGATAGAGTATTTTTTCATATTGATGTCAACTCAGCCTTCCTTTCATGGGACGCCATCGAGCGCTTAAAAGCCGGGGAAGAACTAGACATCCGCACTATTCCAGCCATAGTAGGAGGTGACCCTACAACCAGGAGGGGGATAGTTCTTTCCAAGAGTCATCCATGTAAGCCTTATAAAATCCTAACAGGGGAATCCTTAGGCTCGGCTTTAAAGAAATGTCCATTTCTTACGATAATTCCGGGGCGTTTTGATTTATACCAAAAGCATAGCAATGACCTAATTACATTCCTTGGTAACTTTTCAGATCGTATCCAACAGTACAGCATTGACGAAGCATTTATTGATTACACCCATATGGAGGAGCATTATGGCCCGCCACTGGTAGCGGCAGATATGATCCGCAATGAAATACGACAGCGATTCGGGTTTACCGTCAGCATCGGTGTTGGCCCAAATAAATTACTTGCAAAAATGGCAACAAAGTTGCGGAAACCTGATTTTACTAACTCTTTGTTCTTACACGAACTAGAAAAGATGTGGGTTTTACCTATAGAAGAATTATTTATGGCTGGCCGTGCTACCGCACCAAAGCTGCGCAATATCGGCATAGATACAATAGGGGATTTGGCAAAATATGATTTAAAACATCTAAGCCCCCAAATAAAATCCAGTGTCAACGCTTATATGTTGTGGCAATACGCTAATGGTATAGATGACTCAGAAATATCAAAAAACCAAAGTGCCGCAAAAAGCATAGGCAATTCCACAACAATTTCATATGATGTGACCAGTATAGAAGCGGCTAGCAAAGAGTTACTGCTATTATGCGAATCTGTGGGCAAAAATCTCAGAGAAAATAATTATCAGACATCAGTTATTAGCATAGGCGTAAGAAACAGTAGCTTTGATTATTACTCATGTCAAGAAAAATTCAGCATCCCTACAGACAGTACACAGGAACTGCATAAACATGTAATGAGAATATTTAAGAAAGGCTGGCGCCGAGACCCGATACGTCAATTGGGAGTAAGAGCAGAAAAACTCACCGATAGCCGTTTTACTCAAATATCTCTTTTAGATAATGGAGAAACAGATAGAGTAAAAAGGCTGGATAGCGCCATAGATGATATACGGAGACGCTTTGGCAATGAATCCGTAATGCGGGCGTGTTTTCTGAGCGAAAACCCAGGCCAGGATCTTAGTCTGGATAAATTTAGTCCTTTTCTTGCTACTGGGAGATTGTGATGTTTATATCCAGGGATATGCACATCCTAATTACATAACAACCCATCAAGCCATCCATACCCATCAGGATATGTCGCATCTATTGAATCCAAAAGCCACTTTTTGCTTCTATCAGAAAGCATTGGCATAATTGCCTTATAATCAGCTATAGTTCTGGGCTTTGCATATGCGCCTTCCATAGAGCTTTTGCCAGACTTATAAAACAGTGTAATTTCTGGTGCAAGATAAGGTATCCCATCACGGTATAAAATCGCTTTATCCATTGGCAGAGCTACCCGTGGGTTTTCTTGCGCTACATAATCGCCGTCCTCTCTTTTGTCAAACCCAAGCTCGATAAAATTAAGCTCTTTCACATGCCATTCGCTAGGTTGTTTGTAGGAATACACATCTATTCTGCCATCTCCTAGCAGGCGTTCGAGTTTAAACATCTCTGGAGAGCCGCCATGCTTTACAGACCATACATTGGGTAAATCATCCCAAAAGTTGTCTAAGATGTCGTTAATCTTGTAAAACAAATACTGCCATATTGGGCCTACTTCCCCAAACCTGCCATAAACAGGCCAGTCGTTGTCCAATAAGAATTGCACAGCACGCCGCTTATCCTCGGCAAAAATAGCAATGTCGAAATCGCCATGTGTGCGAATCTCACGCCCTGCAAACATATCCAGCCCAAAGCCACCACATATGGCGTAATCAAAGCCTGCCGTTTTGAACAGGTCGTGGGCTTGTAAAATTACCTTGTTCATTTTTTCTTCCTTTCTCATCTCCAATTTTATTTGAGAGGGTCTTTTTCGTATTCGGCTAAAGTATTCCTTGTCATCTTGCTCTTTATAGTGTGCTTTTGGTTATTCATAAATTTCATCAATAACACAATCAAGTAGCGTACAAAATATTTCGTAGTGGTCTTTTATAAGCTCCTTGTTTACCACAGTTAGCAAAAGCGTGTCGATTATTCCATGTGCCCTGTCTTTACTTACCTTCATTTTAATGTTTGGAGCGAAAAGTGCGGCCGCAAGACCGTCCTCACTGTTTTGGCTGTGCTTTTCGCTCCATTCTTTTGGCAGTTTATTCAAAAGGCTTTTGTAGTCCGGGCTATGCCTTTTTGTGATTATGTCATTTTCGGCATATTCAAGATACAGCTTTTTTAGCACTTGGCAGATTTCTTCTTTTGTTGGTGGTGAGGACAGCATTTCATCAAACATCTTTCTTGTACTTTGTTGAAAATTGTCCATAACATCGCAAAACAATGCTTCTTTGGAATCGTAAAACGAGTAGAACGCACCTGTAGATATGCCGACCTTTGTGCAGAGTTCACTGACGCTGGTTTTTTTGTAGCCATGTACAGACCAGCTTTTTTTACACTCTGCAATTAGATTTTGGCGTATGCTTTCCTTTTCGGCTTCGCTAAAACTTCTGGGCATTAGGTACCTCAATTGGATTCAATGAACATATATGTTGTTTTATTCATTGATCCATTGTAAGCAATGCGCATTTGCGTGTCAAGCTCAAAACTAAATATTCATATGCAAAAGTGGAATATTGGCCACGATTGATATTATAGGAAGTAACCAACACAACCATATAACACTTGGTCTATTTTCCTTTATTGCGTGGTTGCGTATGACAAATGTAAGGATTACATGAATGACTGCAAATATAACCGGAATTACGAAAGCGACTACTGCTCTTGGCAGGTACAAGGGGTTTGGCATTATGTTGGCTTGCATCTGCACTGGCAAATTACCCCACGCAATTAAATATATTACCATTGGCAACAAACTTACTATTGTTGATACTACTTGAATTTTGCTAAAATTTGATGTGTTCATATGATTTCCTCCTTGAAATTTTGGATTTTATTCTGCGGATTTACATGCAGATCGCCGCAAAACTGCGGAAACAATCAATTCAATCATGCCCGAAAAAGCCAATGCTCCACTAGTAATTAGAAGCGCACGTACTGCGGCACTGTGGTCAAAAAATAAATGCATTGCGAAAACAAATATGCCTACCCCCAAAAGTGCGCCGCCAACTATGGCGTGAACATTACTAATCACTTGCCTTGTGCTTCGTACTGCTCTCATTGTCTGTGAACCGTGAAAGTTGTCTTGCCTGTTTCCATTTGAGTTATAGTTATTACTCATTGTGTTTCCTCCTTTTTGGGTTGCCGTTTTGTTTGTGCAACCTCTTTATGAACTTAGTATACAACTGAAATTCTTAACAAGACTTTTCTTATCCTTTCAGGATTCTTAAACATTCTTAATGCCAGTTAAGATTTTAAGCAAGAACAAATCTTAAAACAAAAGGCACGGAAGATAAATAATTTTATCTTTACCGTGCCTATTTTTTGTTTGTGTTAATAGCCTTACGAAATGTTACCTCACCAAGTCATACGCTGAAATTTTACGTATACGTCCTGTGATAATCAAAATAGTTGCATAAGAAATAACGGCTAAAGCAAGGCCAGTTAAAGCTACCCATAAATACGGCACATCAAAATTCGCTTGCCTTACTCCAAGTGGTGTCATAACTAAAGCGGTAATGCGATTGAATGTAAACACCATAAACATAGCCCCAGAAATGATTCCGGCAATTAGCGGAAGTATAAAACTCACGCTTACTTGCCGCATTAGTTCAAACGTGGTATAGCCCATCGCTTTTTGGATTCCAAGGTGACGATGGCGGCGAATTATAACTGCCCCAACCATGAAATAAAGCACAAGCAGGATTACAGCGGCGGCAAAACCTAACATCGCCGTACTTAGCAATAAAAGAATACTTGTAATTAGTGCATTTCCATCTTCAAGCATGTCGCGCCAGTTCGTGGTTGATACGATTTCACTTTCAAACATAGCAGATACTTCTATCATGAACGCATTTACATCAACACATTCTTCCAAATACACACCAAGCCTTAATTGGCTAAAATCAGATACGATGTCGTTCATACCTTTAGTGGTAATGTTAATGCTTGCACCAACTCCATTGGTGGCAACAGCTCCTTGCCCTTGGGTTATCCCCGTAACAACGAAAGGCGCATTTTGCAAGCCAATATGCACTATATCGCCGATACCAATATTCAGACTATCTGATGCAATTCCAGATAGCGCAATTTCATTTCTGTGTACAGGATAACGCCCACGGTACACAGAGGGATTTACTTTCATTGAAAAGTCATCCATTATATATGCAACGGTGTTTTCGCCATTTATCATGATGTGCGAACTATCGACAAAAGCCGCCTGCGTCACTCCGCTCATAGTCATTATCATATCTCGCACATAGCAGCTATCTGCACCCGGAGAAAGTTCAATAATCACATCAGACAATTCAACTCCCGTAAGTGCCATATATTCATCACTTTGAGCAGTTGCCATATGGCGCATACCAACGAAAAATACGCCTGTAAACGCAATGACTGTAAATGCTATAAATAGAGCAACACTTTGCCCAATATTTTGAAACATTGCTTTGCTCCCTAATGCAAAGTTTAAAGGAAGTGTAGTTTTGTCCAAAGGCAAACGGTTACGTCTAAAGCTATGCCCTGTCATGCCACCTCGTATTGCTACCACCGGGTCTATGCTTCTGATTTTACGAGAGCAAATTAATACAAGTACTAAAACCACCAGTGCAATAACGCCTATAGCAATAATGTTAAGGGGAATATCTAAACCTTGCTGCCAGAAGAGGCCTGTCTGCATAGCAATTACTCCACGGATAAAGGGCTGCACCACGTATGACAAAGGCACACCTGCAAAAGCACCAAACAAAGCAACCATCAGGTATTGCCCCAATAATCCAGCCCTAATCTGCCAACTAGTGAAGCCTGTAGCTTTTAAAGAACCAATTGCTGGCATATCTTCTTCTATACTATTGCTTATTCTGAAGCGAATCATAGTAAGGCATACAACCACAATAATAAATGCGAAAACGATTACCATTATAGAAAGAATACTTGGCAATAAAATTCTGCCGCCTACAAGCATTTCATACGTTCTTGTTATGAATTGAAGTGATGAATCAATCCCTAATGCCATACCTTCATTAAATATTTCATGTATAAAAAGTTCAACATTTCTTTGACCGCCATATATATCGGCAAACAATATAGCCGCATGGTACTGTTCAAATATCTGCAATAATTCAGCATACATTTGGCGGGTTACATAAAAAGCAAACTGCATATCTGCCGCATTGGAAAATAGGATATCTTCTGTAAACCCTGCCACGGTGAAAGTAAGCGGTATGTTATTAACCGTCATTTCCATCTGGTCGCCCAATGAAAATATGCCGGTTGTGCTAAAACCATATGGTATAAACACAGGATTTTGGACGTTATCTAATATATCGCTAACAAGTTTCCAGCGAGATACAGCTTGTGACACTTCTCTATTGCGAAAGAAAATAGTTGTCTGGCTTCCGCTTCTCCAATCGGTTATTTCTGCGGTCACAATAATACCGTCATACACATCAAGGGAAAGAATTTGCTCATGCCCCTCTATACGGCTTCTAACATCATTTGTTAGCCTCGAATATGGCAAGGTGTAAAAGGCATCAGATGTATTAAGTTCTAAGGTCATGTTTCCTAAGAAACCTTGAAAGTTTATTGCAAGCATTAAGCCGATATTAAGCATTAAAGAAGAAATCAGCAGTAGTACCGCAAGAATAATACCCTGTATTTTCATTTTGGATATATTGGCTTTTGCCATCATATAAGTTTTACGCAACCTTACCACCCCATCTTAGTTAAGAATCCGCTTAACTGTTTACGCCTTGTTTCGTCGCCGTCTTTATAATGTCCAAGTTCACAAGTTCCACATATCACGCCGTCCATTACATAAAGGATGCGATTGCCACGTAAGGCGGATTTAATATCGTGTGTTACCATGACTATACTTTGTTCATCTTGGTTTACTTTGGTTAACGTGTCTAAAACGGCTGTACCGGAAGCAGAATTTAATGCGCCCGTGGGTTCGTCTGCAAAAACTACTGGTGGCTTATTAATCAAAGCACGTACTATTGAAGCTCTTTGTGCTTCTCCACCGGATACTTGCGTTGGGAGTTTCTTATAAATATCTTCTTTTAAGTTTACATCTGCAAAAAGTTTGCGAGCACGTGTAGTAATGGCTTTTCTATCTTTTGAAACCAATAACCCACAAGCAAGTACATTGTCCATAATGCTCATACTATCTAATAGATACATTTGTTGAAATACAAACCCGCAATTATGTCTGCGAAACAACGCCATTTTGTCGCTATTCAGTTTAGAAATATCCGTGCCCATAAAATCAACACTTCCCAAAGATGATGCATCCATTCCGCTTAGAGTATATAAAAGAGTAGATTTACCTGCGCCAGATGCGCCCATTATTACAGTAAAATCGCCTTCGTATATTTCTAAGTCCAAGTTTTTTATTACATGCTGCTGCGCTCCGCCTGTTGAAAAGGTCTTTGTCAGCTTATTGGTTTTAAGAATTGTTTTTTTCATGTCATAACCTCCTAATGAACCTATTATACATTCGCAATTCTTAACAAGACTTTTCTTACCCTTTCACGATTCTTAAACATTCTTAACTATGATTAAGATTTAGGGCGTGTACCCACTACCTTATTTCTGTAGTAGGAACACGCCCTAAGTGTCCGTCTGATCTTTGCAAGGATAGCTCGCCTATACGTCGGTTAAGCAAGCATCAAGGTTATTTGAACCATAAAGCCAGGATTGGCATTTGAAACTTTAATATCGCCACCCATTTCTTGTAGCAGACTTTTTGCTATATGAAGCCCCAAACCGTAGCCGCTTATTTCCGATGTTCCTTTCCCCCGATAGAATTTTCCAAACAACAATGGAAGTTCTTCATCATCTGCTCCATTGCCAAAATCCCTAAATGTGACAACAAGAGTTGCGCCATCAAAGTTGGCCGTTATATCAATTTTAGTGTCTGCGTATTTATATGAGTTTCCAATGATATTATCAAAAACTTGCCCAAGTCTTACCGTGTCACCCAACAAAACGCAATCAGGAATATTCACACCCTCTGCCATTTTTTTATAATCAGCACCCGTTATCAGCTGCGTTAATGCCGTACTTGGAAATTCTGTAACATTAACTTTAAGGGCTTGGAGTTCCTGCAATGTGGAATGGAACATATCATTTACAAGCACTGTTATTTCTTCCGCTTTGTTAAACATTTCTTGTAACTGATATTTGGTTTTATCATCATAATCACGTATTTGCATAAGTTCCACAGTGGCCTTGATAGCAGCAACAGGCGTTTTTATATCATGTGATATGTTGGCAACAAGTTCTTTTTTACGCCTGTCAGACTCTCTTTCATTTTCTCTTGCATATTTTAGTTCTTCACGCAACAAATCGAAGCTCTCGGTGAAGTCACCAAAGACTCTATGTTTGTCCATCTTCAAAGGGGTATCTAGGTCACCTCTTGCCACATTTTTAGCAAAGTTATTAAGTTCGGCAAATGGGTCAAGTATTCGCTTTTTGTAGTATTTAAACACAGCCAAAAAAGTGAAAACAAAAATTGCTTGGTATGCCCCAATGATTATAAGTGAGATTCTATTACGGTTTTGAGCGGCACGATTTGTCTGCTCAAGCTCGTCGGACATTCTATCAAGTAGAATTTCTAATGCGCTTATGTGGTCGGCTTCTTCAATGGCATATATGGCATGCATAACTGCTTCATTGACAGCCACAGTTGATAACCCACTAGGGGCAGTGCGCCCGATAAATAACGCAAGGCCAATAAAACATATAGCAGATGCCATAATAAATAATGCCAAAACTTTTTTCATCGTGCCTCTGCCTCACTTGCGTTAAAAATATATCCACGCCCCCATATAGATTGAATATATTTAGGTTCATTGGGGTTATTTTCGATTTTTTCACGTAAGCGGCGTATATGAACATTAAGGGTGTTATCGGTGGTTAGATTATCCTCCCAGACTCCTTTAAACAATTCATCTTTTGTGATTTCTCGGTTTCGGTTTTTGACCAAAAAAGCCAAGAGCTTATATTCCATTCCTTTTAATGTGAGTGTTTTGCCAGCTAAAGTTGCTTCTTTACGCCCGAAGTCTACTTGCAGATTTTCATGGATAAAAATATCCTCGGCGTCCTTTCGATAGCGCTTCAGGATTACTTTAACTTTTGCCAGTAGTACCGATAGGGAGTACGGTTTTTGTATATAGTCATCTCCACCTATGGAAAGAGCAAGTAGCTGGTCTGTATCTCCTGTGCGTGCGCTGACAAATAAAATTGGCATCTCTGATGTTTCCCTTACTTTTTTGCAGATGTCAAAACCAGAGCCATCCGGAAGATTTATGTCAAGTAATATCAAGTCTGCTTCGTGTTCATAAAGAAATTCCATACAGTCTTGATAATTCATCACACGATAAGCTCTAACCCCGAATGCGTTAAAATATTCGCATGTAGACTCACCTAACAATTTATCATCTTCCACAATCAAACAATCATACTTCATTGGTTTTTTCTCCTCTGATGGCATTTTTGTGTAGGTCGTGGGGCGATATGTAAAAACCCCGTAAAATAGGAGTGTATCCTGTTTTGCGGGGTTTCCCCAAACTTATATTTATTAGTTTACCAGCTAAGTGTCCCGTCTTCATTTACAGTTTTAAACTCATTAAGGAAAAAGCGGTCGCCGTAATCGCTTTGATTTTCCTGCATCCAGAAATATCGTGTTACACCGTCTTCATCCACAAAAGTAATTCCACTCCAAGGTAATGTGCCAACGCCAATGTAGTTGATAATTATAAATGATTCTCCTGGCTGTAGTACATCAATCTGGCCATAGGTTCCTATTGGAATAAAAAGAATTGCGTCTTCGGTAGAATCGTTGCTAAAATCAAGTATAGCAAGCTCTGCCAAAGGAACATCTGCCCAAATGACAAGAGTCAGTCCATTTGTACTGCCACGTACAAGATAGTAATCGGCTTCATGGATATGCGTGAAGGTATCCAGCAGCTCGTCGGTGGCAACTTCAATTTGGATATTTATGGCTTGTAGTTGATTGGTTTCGCCTGGTTGGGGTGAGGGTTCTGGGCTAGGTGTTGGCGTTTGCATGACTTCAGCACCTGTTAAGATTACCACAGTTCTGGTTTCAGGAAGCCAGTCCATGTCATCGTAGCCCACGCTTTCAAGAACCGCACGCAACGGCAGCAACGTCCTGTTGGCAACAATCTGTGCTGGGACATCAAGGGTATGCTCTACTCCGTTGGTGGTAAATGTATAGCTTCCGATGGTTAGCACAACGGTATAATCTTCTCTTACAAGGGTAGCGGCCCTAGCATCTGGATCCCAGTCAGGCACAAAACCTAAAGCTTCAAAAACACCACGTACAGGTACTAATGTGCGATTACCGGTAATAATAGGCCCTTGACCTTCGAATACAACAGGCACACCGTCAATAGTGACCGTAATCTCGTCCGGTGACGCAATAGCCGACACTACTGAAAAGGTAAAAGCAAGTACTACAGATACAACCAATAATTTTTTAATGAATCTCATAAGATTCCTCCTTTTGAATGGGGCTTTGCACAAAAAAATACACCTGCTTATAAGAAGTTTGAATTCATATAAGCAGGTGTATTTTATTTTACCAGGTTTTGATATTAATTTCTACAGTTTAATCTAGCCTATACTCGCTAAAAACTCCGCTATCTTTCGCCTAGCTATGGGAATAATGGTGCCGTCTATCATCTCAGCTTTGCGGTTGCGATCATCTATATGGGTTACATAGTTTACATTTACCACAAATGATTGATGGCATTTGCAAAAGGGTGGGCCAAGGTTAGATACATCTGCGATTGTGCCATAAAACTCTATCATACTGCCTATCTTGTGCAAAAGAATCTTGTTTCTGCGGTCTGTGCTAGATTCAAAGAACATGATATCGTCATAAAGAATGTTCCGCTTCCGTCCGCCAATATTTACTGTAAAGTATTGGTTATTAGAATGCTTGCCGTCAAGAAAGCGCTGATATGCTGTCTGCATACATGCAATAATTCTCTGCTTTACTTCCTCTGGAGGGCTATCTTTGAGAATATACTCCATTGCTTCAATTTTTAGTCTAAATACATAGTGCATCATCTCGGAATGAGTGGTGATAAATACAATAGTTGCGGAAACATCTTTTATTTTAATTTGTGCGGCTAGTTCAAGGCCATTTATATCACTTTGCAAGTCAATATCTAAGAAATAAAGCCCGCATTGTTTAGGGTGTTCTTCCATGTACTTTAATAATTCAGCAGGGTTTTCTGCAGACAAGGCGAGTTTCATATCAAGGTCATGTGAAAACAAATGCTTATTCACAATTTTTTCTATGCGCTCACGATACGTCTTGTTATCTTCGCAAATAAATATGTGTAACACTACTCTATACCTCCAATCGTCAATGTTTGAGTAAAATATCCATCCTCGACGTCTGTCATCAGCGTTGCAGTGGGAAGGGAGTCGATTAACTCATATAAATTGCTAAGTCCAAGCCCACGATTTTTGCCTTTGGTAGAGAAGCCTGATTCCCGCAGTTGCCTAAGTGGCGGAATATCTACCCTGCATGTATTTTGAACTACAAAGTTTACCGAGTCTTCTATCCTAAAACAAGCGATATTAAGCACGCCACCGCCCAGAAATTGCAATTCTTCTATAGCATTATCCAGGATAATCCCAAGCATTCGCACCATAGTAACGGGGTCGGCTGGAATATGGTCAATTTCCTCCCCCATTTCAAATTTTGTGTTAAATTCTAAGCTTTGCGCAGTAACCAGCTTTGCAATAAGGATATTCTTTACTTCCCGCACCTTTATTTTGCTTAGCCCTTCCAGTTCAAATTCGTTTTTAGTAATGATGTCTGAGGCATCCCGTAGCTTAGGATAAAACTGCATAAGGCCGTTCCAGTCTTTATCCTGAACATAGATGTCCAAGGCAGTAAAAAGATTTTGCTGGTCATGTTTAAATTTGCGGATAACAGTTTGTTGTTGTTCGATTTCGCTCAGATAAAATTGTAGGTTTTCATGTTCAGTTTCTTTTTGCTTCAAGGCTAATCTTGCAGTTAATATTTTTGAGTATAAAAAGAAGCTTGCAAGGGAGACGGCAATAAAGCCCAGAACGATGATAATAGCCCAGTATTCCAATATAGCACCATCCACGAATGTTGATGCAAGTGAAGCGAAGACAACTATCCTTGAAATAGCAGAGCCAACGGCAAGGGCAGTTAGCAATCGCTCATTTGCGTTGATTGCGTTGCGCAATTTTTCAAGTGTCTTTGTTAATATGAAAGCAAACAACGCTGATAACACAAACAGTGCTAGATGTTGAGATATAGCGAGTAAACCTTGGTCGCGGGGCCACACTGAATGCAAGTTTAAAAAAGATGTAAATACAAACTCTACTAGTAAAAAAGGAAGATACACAATCAAATCCACAAAGACTGTATAAATAACAGCCTTTTTTAAAGAGTACGATTTCACTTTATAAGCATAAATGAAAAGAAGGAAAATGCCGAGAAGTGAGCTAGATATAATTGAAAAGGTACGAAAAGGGTGCACTCCTACAGGCCCTCCTCCTAGTCGTACGATAGTATCAATATTAGGAAACATCCGGACAAGAGTACAAAACATGCTAGCCAAAATAATATAGACGCTTTCTTTTAGTCGAAGCTTCCAATCTTTGGTCAGTATCTTTGCTGCAACATAATAGGCTAGGTATCTAAGCATAAAAAAGATGAAAATCATTAATAGAAACAGAACCATAGCATGTCATCCTTTCATCATAGTTAACATTTCCTACAATATGGCAGCCCCTAGAGGTATTAACCGAAGTGCATTGAAATCAACCTTATTCCACATATTTTTACCGCACAATGATAAATCAGACTATATTTGTATAGCAAAAAATGTGGCGCTAACTATATCAATATACTCAACAAAAAATCAAGGGGCTAACTCAAAGTAAAGGAGACATTCTAATGAGCAAAAAAAATAGTACAAATGTGGTGTCAAGACTAAAACCTGTACTGCTTTTTCTTTTCTTGTTTGCAGCAACCGGCATAGCCGTTTTTGCGCTGTATAACGACATAGATGAGTACGGGATAATAGGCGATAACGAACCAGTGTATGCCTACATAGAAGAAAACAACTACTATGAATACTACGACTCAATTAACGAAGTGCTCAATGAAGTACCATATTATGAGGAATATAATCTCGGCAATTATCAAGAAACGCACAACTATTACCAGCACTACTACTCACAAGATTACGATACCCCCCCTGTTGTGGCGGTTAACATAGAAGTCAACCTGGACGGCTATATCAATGTATACGCGCCAGGCTTTGCCTATGAACAAACGCGCCATGGCAATGCCTCTGCAATCCGGCTCCCTGCCGAGACTAGCAGGGGTGATATTGGCGTAAATCTGTCTCCTGGGTGGTATTACATAATTGATATACCGGGAGAATGGGACAGTGAAGTAACCTACAATGAGGAAACATATTACCAAGAGGCCTATCGCGGAGAAGCGCAGTACGAAGAGGCTTATCATCAAGAGGAATACTGCCAGGAATACTTCTTTTACCGGGGCGACTACACTATAGTCTGGGTCATGCCAGCGGTAGTGCCGCCAATTATAACGGCCCTATCCGGCGCACCTGTTGGGGTAGATATTCCGCTAAATGCACATATAGTAGAAAACCTTGCCGGTTTGCGCACTGCTTTAACACAAGCTCATACGGTGATAGCCGTTCGCTTAACTCATGACCAAGATGCCGGGGCAGTTATTACAATCCCGGCTGGCAGAACGGTGCATATATTCAGCGAGCTTCCCACAATCGAGCAAGCTTTTTCCCTCACCAGAGGCAGTGCGGCTGGTGATCGGCATTTTGACGTGCAAGGCACTTTGCATTTATGGAATGTAACATTAACAAGGCCACTGCCATCACATGACACTACTGGCGGCGGCATAGTTGTAAATGGCAGCGGGCATTTGCATATGCATGAGGGCAGTACAATAAGAAATAACCGTGCCGCCAACGGTGGTGGCATTAACCTAAACAGCGCAGGTTCTTCCGCAACAATTAATGGCGGCAGAATATATGGAAACCAAGCAGTAGAGCGGGGCGGCGGTATTAATGCTACAACTGCCGGAGACGGCACCCTTACAATCAGTGGCGGAATAATTGGTGGGATACCTGAACATATCCGCGAAAGCTTCCCAACTGCAACTTTATGGGCGGACTTTAATCCTTACGCTAATAGGTCATTATCCGCAGCCGAGGGAAATATCCGTATTGGCGGCGGCGTTGCTGTAGGAAACAGAAATTTTTACATGAGCGGCGGATATATTATTGGAAACAGGGCTTTAGGCCTAAACAGCAGTAATATAAACCCACAAGGCGGCGGCGGGTTATCTATCCGTAGCGCCAGCACCGGAGGGCGCACACGTGTGATGAGTGGCGGAACAATTGCGTACAACCAAACCCACAGAACCGCCTTTGCTAGTGGCGGTGGCGGTGGCGTGATGATTTCTGGTCAAGCCCACTTCACTATGACAGGTGGTACGGTACGAAATAATTTTTCGGCAAATCACGGCGGCGGCGTCCAGCTTCACGGCGACGTTGATATCTTTAATAGGTTTGATATGACAGGTGGCAGAGTAGATTACAACAGAGCAATAGTAGCCGGTGGCGGCATTCATGTTAACTTACAAAACGAGGCGCACATAGGTGGAAATGCAGTTATTCATGGCAATTTTTCTCATGGTACTGGCGGTGGCATTAGGTTTTATAGAAGTGCTGGGGATACAGCAAGGCAAACTACTCGCAGTACCCTCACCATAAATGACATGGCTACAATCTCTGGCAACACAGCCATGACAAACGGTGGCGGCATTAGTATGGGCGGTGGTACAGCCACGACTAACCTGCTTAATTTTACAATGAATGGCGGGCGTATTATAAATAACACCGCCACTACAGGCGGCGGCATTGGTATTGCAAATATCAGCGGTACAGTTGGGGGTGTTGCCACTGGCACGGCTCGCATCTATGGTGGTCTTATAGCTGGCAATACAGCCACCACTGACGGCGGAGGTCTTCATACCGACCTGGCTAACATACCAGCCACAGCAATAGCAACGCCAAGGGTATATATTGCATCGGCAGTTGCATTTGCAGGGTATGTTGACGGAATCTGGGCCACAAACTCTGCTGGAAACGGTATACGTGTTGATGAAGTTTTGGAATCCACGTATAGAGCTATAATACGCCCAGGCGTTGTAAGCCTGGAATGGGTAGGCGTAAACCCATCCCCCACAATTGTAGTTGCTGAGCGCCGCCACGCCTTTACCAACTACGATATAAACATAAGAAACTGGTCTCATATCCGCAGGGTAGAATTTGAGGTGCTTGGCAGTGCAGAAGATGACAGCCAAATGACTGCACGTATCACCCAGCTAACACGCCCACGCGGTGTTACCGGCACTGGCGCGTTAACACCACCAGCCAACTTTCCGGGAATAACAAGCGGCACATATGTAATTGTAGGGCCACCTGCTGGCGGAGGCGACACAGCCGCATCTGTAACCATGATAAGGTATGAGGTAGACTTTCCAAATAGCACCACCACACCAAACGATTTTGCCAGGGTAATAGACTGGCGCGCAGGTGACGGTATTGGAAACACATCGCCGCCAACAGTATTGGGCCCGGTAGCAGATGGCCCATTAATAGGGGCACTGCCGACCCCGCTATCACGCACTCTTCCAACAGCGGCTACTGGTGGGCGGCTAGTTCCAAATCCCCCTGCGCCCATTAATGAAAACATACCTTACCGAGTTCAATCAAGAATCGAATATTACCGCGAAGTTACTATCATCGTAGAAACAGGCGCAGTTACGCCAACAACCCTAACCAGGCGCGTGCGCTACAACACCCCTGTCGGTAACCCAATACCAAGTACTACCGCACTATCGGGATGGAATTTTGGAGGCTGGTTTACGGCGCCAATGCCATCACCGGCACCAGGAAGCTGGGTAGCTACAGACCTTTCTGCAACCGCACCAGCAGTAACCGTAGATAGGCACTTTGTTGCAAGATTTAACGCAGTAACAGACTGGATGCGCTTAAACGCGGCCATTAACGATACCACTCTCGACCCGCGGCCAACCCATATAGTAATCCACCCGGCTGGCGGAGCATTTGCCGCTGATACTCAGGTAGGCACAACCTATAACCTGGTAGTCAGCGACCTTAACCCACTTCCTGCAGGGCCTGGCGGCTTTGGGCATGTAATAACCACCGTGCCTATAGCTGGCGCACCAGAAAGTGACCCGCACCGTATTCAAGTTGACCGTGAGGTTACTATAAGCGTAGTGGCAGGGGCTGAGATTTACTTGCGTATGCCGGTACCTAGCAGCACCAATACACCATCCCAGATACCTTGGGGTTCGCCAGTACCTCCAACAACGCTTAACAGGCACTTTGTTGTGACTGGAGGCAATCTTATTTTCGGTGCCCCTGGTTCGGGCACTCTAAGAATTGATGGTAATGCAGCGGCTAATGCAGAAGGTAATCGCGGCGGTGTCCGTGTTAATTCCGGCATCTTTACCATGTACACAGGCAGTGCAATATCTAATTCCCGCGCAGATAACGGCGGCGGCGTAATAGTGGATGGCGGAAGCTTCTACATGCATGGCGGATTAATTGAGCACAACCAGGTACTAGGCAATGCTGCCGACGGTGGCGGAGTTAGGCTGATGTTGGGACGTATGTACATGACAGGCGGTATAATCCGTGCCAACATCGCTGAGCGCAATGGCGGTGGTATAGCTGTTGGCAATAATTCTTCTTCTGTTTCGCCTACCACATTTACCATGTCTGGCGGCACAATTGGCGGTCCCTTAGTAGTTGATGGAAATACATCAACTGGCTGGGGCGGTGGCGCAATGCTTGCTAGCGGCACTATGTACCTGGATCAAGGCAGGATAGAAAACAACTCCACCCCCAGTAACGGTGGCGGAATAGCTGTAGGCGGCGGCGCTACTGGTGAAGACCATCCACGGGGTGCTTCATTGGTAATGCGAGGCGGCGGTGATAAGGTTATCCGCGCTAACCGTGCCAACGACGGCGGTGGAGTGTTTGTGGATCACTTCCCAGCACCAGGTATCAGCCCAAGGCTTTATATGGAAGCCGCTGCTACCAATGTGGCATTTTTATATAACCAAGCCACCCGTTATGGCGGCGGAATATTCACAGCAGACCATGGGAATTACCCCAATCCGCTAACTCTCGCCCCAAGTAGCACAATTGCAGCGCATTTCCAAAACATAACCCTAAGAAATGTGCGCTTTGAAGGCAACACCGCAAACGCGCTTGCGGTACCTCCGGCAAACGCGCTACTCCCTGCCAACGCACTGCCAAATATCACGTTTAGCTCTACAAGCCCAGGCGCTGAGGATCCGCCATCTACACATTTTGGTAGACTTCACCCTCTAAACAATTACGATATAAACTTCCAAAACCAAACTGAGCTGTTCGAGTTTTTCAAAACATGTTACGCACTGTACCAACAGCCCAGAAACTTTAATCTGCTACCAGGCGCACGGTTTAGGGTATACCGTACCAGTAGCGCCAACCCAGGTACAGGTGTAGATGGGCTTGTAACAAATAGCTCAATAGGAGGCGAAAACCCCTTATGGCAAGAGATGCCTATGATAAGAAGCGAAAGCCACGGCGGGGGCAGTGCCCAATCTGTTGCGTTTAATATGATTCCCGGCTATATATATCAATTGGTTGAGTATGTTTCCCCGGTAGGCTTCCAGGTCCCAATGGGGCAATGGCGCATTATTGTAGATGAAACAGACCCCCGTGGTTTTAGCATCACCAATATTGGCGGGCTTGTAATACCAGAGTTTGTATATGTAGAAAACGCTCCAACCCCTGGCAATGTACGGTGGTTTGTGGGCAATATGCTCCAAATTGAACTGCCGCTAAGCGGTGGAACTGGCACCAATATATCTCTGGCTGCAATTGGCACTGGAATAATATGCATTGCCATGGCACTGATTTGCGTGAAAATGAAGCGCAAGTCCGCACGTAGGGATGCAGCTAGTGCAATTTATGCTAGGTAGAGCGGTTTAAATGCAGCAAAAATATCGGCACCTCAACGTTGAAGTGCCGATATTTTTGTGGCGTATTGGGGGAGGTCGTAATGTTGACCTCTCCTTTTTTTAGGTCACATTAGACATGCTAAATGGAGAAAATAATTTCTCGGCCATCAATCTGGGCTATATACTTCCCGCGGATTCCGGTAACGGTGATATATCCATTGGTATCTGCCATTAGCTCTTGCGTACCTGTCCACCAATCCCCTTTGATCCGCTTATGCAGTGCATCATATACAGGCTTAGGGTCACTGGTGCGGCTCAAAATCCCAGAAGGCGCATCTAACCACAATCCATCGTGGAAACTCCACCAAGTAATTGACTGCACTAGTGGATGTGCAAAAAGAATATCATAAAACTCTACAGCTTCTTTGGCCTGGCGGGCTTCTCCTTCTGGGTCGGATAGCCAGCTATCATTCTTATAATCATTAAGGTCTACTATTTCCCGGGGCATAATTGGGCCGGAAACTAATGTAACTTCTGTAAAATGCAGTGGTAAATTAAAGCGGGAGAAGCGCTCTAGCACTTCTTCTGTCTTTTCCTTAGGCCAGCAGCCTTGATGCATATGGGACTGCAATCCAATAGCGTCAATAGGTACGCCTAAAACCAACAGTTCTTCCACTAGAAGATCATAGGCCTTTGACATATCAAAGTCGTTTATAAGAAGGGTCGCATTTGGGCTTGCGGCACGGGCTTCTGCAAATAAATCGCGGATTAGGCTTATACGGCCACGTTCTTTACATAGGCGGGTGATACCATTGTCATACTTGTCAAAAATAGGCATGATAACAGCTTCATTGATTACATCCCACATATCAATTATGCCCTTAAACTTAGTGATATCGCGGCGAATACGCGCCATTTGAGTTTCGAAGATTTTATCATTGGGCATATCCATTAGCCATGGTGCGCATACTGTATGCCAGCATAGTGGGTGGCCTTTTAGGATCATGCCCTTTTCTTTAAGCCAGGTGGCAGCTTTCATCATCCGCTCATGGTCGGGCTGGCCCTTGGTAGGCTCGTATCTGCCCCAATAAAAAGGCAGCGTTACGGAGTTAAACAGTTCAGCCAGATGTCCATAGCGCTTTTCGGCTAGGGCGAGTTCATCACCTTCCATTTGGCCGCTGACATATTCCAAGGTGGAAAACTCCGAACACCCAAATAGAAATTGATGCTGTGTTTGCCTGACGGTTACGGGTTTTGATGTGTCTGTCACTTTAACTGTAACAGTACCTTTGCGATGGTCTAGATTTTTCATTTTGCTTCCTCCTATAGCCTCTTTATAAAATACTGGTTTCATTTTACCATATTTTGATGATATTATAGGACTCAAATTAAACGAAGGAAGTGTGAGCCTATGAATCAGAAATTAGAAGCAAAGCTGGCCTTGTTCAACGAAAATTATCAAAGTATCCGTACAGAGTTTGCGTGGCAGGAGCCAATGGCCAAGCGATTAGCGGCTTTGGCCTACGCTTTGGCTGATAAATCCTTGGACAGCAACCGCATCAAGGATTGCCATAAATTAATAAAATCGGAAGTAGGTGTGTTTTCTACTTTTCGGGGATTACTATCTGTATATGTAGCAGCAGCACTTTCTCTTAGCCAGGAACCTGGAAAATTGCTGGCGGATACTCTATATGTATATGATTTGCTAAAAGCGCAAAGATTCTGGGCAAGTGATTACTTAGTTGTTACGGCCTATGAAATAGCAGCCAACGCTAAAAAGATAGACTTTGAGCGTACCGCCGAAAGAACCAGGAGCTTCTATGATGAAATGAAGGCCAATCACCGCTTTCAAATAGGCAGTGATGATTATATCTTTGCCGCTATGCTTGCGCTTTCTGATTTAGATGTACATCAAGGGGCGAATAAGGTCAAGAGTATTTTTATTAGGCTAAAGGAAGAATTCAGCCGCTTTTCCAGCAGAAACAGTCTGCTGACTCTAGCCCAAATGCTGGCTCTAGGAGGCAGCACAGAACAATGTGCATACAATGTCAGCAAGCTAAATCGAGCCCTGCGTAATAGGAAAATCAAGCTGGACAAAACCTATACACTCCCTTCACTGGGAGCGCTGAGTCTACTTAATATAGATCCATGTGACCTGGCCTTGGAGTTAACAGCCGCCTGCGATTACCTGCGTGGCCAAAAAGGGTTTGGTGGTTTTTCAGTCTCCACACAGGAGTTGCAGTTATATGCTGTTTCATTAATAACCCATGCCCGTATTGGAGATTCTGTAAATATTACACAAGCCGGGGTAACAACCAGTGTAACCAACCTTATCATAGCCCAGCAAGTTGCCCTAATCGCAGCTATGAGCGCGGCAAGTGCGGCGGCGGCAGCTTCCTGCTAATACTAATCCCGAAAATCATCATCGCCAAAAACAGCTTAAAGCCGCCGATTTTCCGCTCGGTTGTCGACGTGATTTTCTGAGATTAGTATAAAGTGTTACTTTTCTGGTTTTGACCAAAGCATCGGAACAATAAGAGCGCCATCTGTGCATCTTAAATGCAGGTGGCGTTTTTGCATCTCGTAACATCTTCACGGCCCGGCAATATAATGTAGAAATACATTCCGCTTGTGAGGGTGATGATATGGGAAGAGGTTTTCTTAAAGTCCAGCTTTATACTGGCGATTATACCGTACATGGCGATCCAACAACCGTACTAATTAAGAGAAATGGCGACATTTTATTTACATTAGAATCAGACGAAAACGGCAAAACCCCACAAGTAGCCATTGAGGCTCCAGACCTTATGGATGAATATGGCCTAGAGCAAAAGGCATATTTCTCGACAGTGGATGTTGTGGTGCCTAAAGCCCAAGGATATATGCAGGTGAATGTGTATGGGGTTCAAATTTTTGACGGAATAACTTCTGTTTTGGATGTGCATCTGGAACCCATAGTTTCAGGGGAACCAGAGGAAGAAGATATTTACGTGCCACCGGAACATGGTGTAGACGAAGATAGAGATATAAGTCTGCAGAACACCCCACCTCCATATAATGACTCCCTAGATATGACAAAATTGGAGCCAATAAATCCAAGAAATGATTTAGTCCGTATTCATGAGCCAATGCCCATTAACCCAGACGAGTATATAGAAACCTTCAGGCCTTCAGATGACCCAGTGCCTGCAAATGTGCCGCTAGCCAACGAAGTTATTATCCCTGATTTTATAACAGTGCATCTAGGCTCCCCCAATGCCAATGCCCGCAATGTCAGGGTCCGTTTCCGTGATTACATTGTCAATGTTGCTTGTAGCGAAATTTATCCTTTCTGGCATCCGGTGGCTATTGAGGCCAATGTCTATGCTCAAATATCGTTTGCCCTTAATCGGCTGTTTACTCACTGGTACCGCAGTAGAGGCCGCGCTTTTGATATCACTAATAATACCCAATTCGACCAGAAATTTATTTATGGCCGGGAAATTTTCCAAAATGTTGCCCTTATAGTAGACGGCATATTTAACCGATTTGTAAGAAGACCTGGACGGTTGGAGCCTTACTTCACCCAATATTGTAATGGTACTACATCAACCTGCCCAGGTATGTCTCAGCATGGGTCTCAGGCCTTGGCCGTCAGGGGCTTTACAGCCTTAGAAATTTTGCGTCATTACTATCCATCGGATGTAAACATTGTTCAGTCTACCAATTTTGGCCCGCGCAATCCCGGTGCCTACCCGGGAACTGCCTTGCGGGAAGGCTCTTCTGGGGATGACGTTCGGCGGATGCAGATGTATTTAAATAGGATTTCCGGCAACTGGTGGATTCCTGCTATACAAAACCCCAACGGCTTTTTCGGCCCGGATACCAGGGCTACCGTTGTTGCCTTCCAACGGTTATTTAATTTAAATCCAGACGGGGTAATAGGCCCACTTACTTGGTATGAAATAACAAGGGTGTATGTAGCAGCTCGTCGTATGGCTGAGCTTGACAGTGAGGGGCAGCGCTACAGTATCGGCAATAATCCGCCTACCGTAATAATACGTGAAGGTGCCCGCAATGAAGCCGTTGTAGAATTACAATTCTTGCTTAATTTTATTGGCACTTTCTACGACGAAATCCCGTTTGTAGTTCAAGATGGGGTGTTTAGAGCCTCTACCCGGGTCGCTGTTATTGAGTTTCAGCGGCGGTTTAATCTTAATCCCGATGGGGTAGTAGGTCCACTTACATGGGCACGGTTGTACGAGGTATATAGAAGAATACGAGGCACAGTACCTTTGCCAACCCCTGATCCAAATATCCCGCCTTTTCCAGGGGTTCCCATTCAAGTGGGTGCCCGCAGTAACGATGTAAGTATAATGCAGCGGACTCTAAACTGCGTTGGCCGGGCCAATCCTTCAATTGAAACCCTTACTGTAGATGGAATTTTTGGCCCAAGAACCCAGGCTGCTGTGCGAGAATTCCAGCGACTATTTGGTTTAACCGTTGATGGAATAATCGGGCAAAACACATGGTACAGTATTGTAGAGCAGTGTAATCTGTTGCAAGGAGGCGGTGCACCGCCACCACCACCGCCGCCACCACCACCTCCTCCTCCAACCCGCCCCCCTTATCCTGGTACTCTAATAAGGGTAGGTTCTCGTGGCGAAAACGTACGCATAATGCAGCAAATGCTTAATAACATTGGCAGGGTATTCCCGGTTATCGCACCCTTAAATGAAGATGGTGTTTTTGGTCCATTAACTGAGGCATCTGTACGGGCTTTCCAGACCTTCTTCGGTTTAAACGCAGACGGGATAATCGGCCCATTAACCTGGGCAAGGATAGTAGATGTTAACGCCAGCTTGCCAAATATTACGGCACCTCGTTTTCCTGGCAATCTACAAGCAGGGTCAAGAGGGGATGATGTGCGGGTTCTGCAGCAGCATCTAAATGACCTGGTGCCCTTTTATCCATCCATAACAAGACTCAATGCTGATGGTATTTTCGGGCCACTGACTCAGTCATCTGTATCGGCTTTTCAGCGCATTTTTGGTATGACTGCATCAGGTGTGGCCAATCAAATAACTTGGAACCTAATAATGTCTATGCGCAATCTGCTGACCCAAGGTCAGGCCACTCAAGCCTTTGCCGAATTTACCGAGGCAGATGATGATTTTTTTGTATACGAGGATGAATACTTTGCATACGAAGATGAATACGCTGCCAATACAGTACCAGTGTTTGCTGAAATTCCAGATTCACTGCCTACAAGCCAGCAAAACCCGAGCCAGCAAAACTACGATATATTCATGTTCTTATTAATTTTCCAATTGTTAAGAAATCGATATAGATAGCCTATTATGTAATACAACTAAAAAATCCGAAGGGGCTCGTATTCACGCCAACCTTCGGATTTTTTTCTGTTGTAGACTTTTTTGTTTACGGTTTTTCTTGTTATGGGGCTTATATCTCCCCAATTTCTGCGCTGCTTTGTGTGAAACTCTTTTTGCTGCTGTTTCGACCGCTTTTCCAGGGGTACATACTTTTGTTTCATAGTGACCAATCCTTTCCTTTCTTGTTTTGCAACATGTATTTCCTTTCTGTTATACTACATAATCGAAAGGGGTGCAATATATATGCCACTAAAATTAGCTTCATGGAATGTAAACGGCCTTCGTGCTTGTATGAGTAAGGGCTTTATGGATTTTATTGATAATAATGATTTTGACTTGGTTGGCTTACAAGAAACCAAGATGCAACCAGAGCAAGCGGACTTTAAATTCCCTGGCTATCATGTATTTTGGAATTCTGCGGAAAAGAAAGGCTATTCCGGTACACTAGTGCTTTCGAAGAAAGAACCTCTTTGTGTAAAAAACGGCATGGGCATACCGGAGCATGACAACGAGGGACGCATTATTGCTTTAGAATTTGAGAACTTCTATTATATAACCGTCTACACCCCCAATGCTCAGCGGGGGTTAACAAGGCTTGAATATCGTATGACCTGGGAAGACGCGTTTAGGGACTACCTAAATAGCTTTAATAAGCCCGTAGTAGTATGCGGCGACCTAAATGTAGCCCACAAAGAAATAGATCTAACCCACCCAAAACCCAATGTAAAAAATGCAGGTTTTACCCCGGAAGAGAGAGCCAAAATGACACAGCTACAAGAAGCCGGATATATAGACACTTTCCGGCATCTATACCCTGACCGAAAAGAAGCTTATTCTTGGTGGTCTTACATGGGTCAAGCCCGTGCCAAGAATGTAGGTTGGCGCATCGATTATTTTCTTGTGAGTGCTGTATTGGCTCCTGCTATAAAAGAAGCAGATATTTACCCTCAAGTATTTGGGTCAGATCATTGCCCGGTTGGGCTTACTTTGGACATAGCGAATTAAATGAAGAATGACCGGAGGATATTACTGTGAAGAAAATTTTCGTATATCTAAAACCTTACTGGCCCTTATTATTACTGACGGTGCTGCTTTTATTGGGGCAGGCAATGGCAGAGTTATTTTTGCCCACACTTATGGCAGATATCGTCAACGAAGGTATTGTTCCTGGTATTGAAACAGGTATATCCCAAACAGGGTACATTCTTCGCACTGGCGGGCTAATGCTTTTTATAGCCCTTTTAGCTGGGGGGGCGTCAATTGGAGCGGCGTATATTTCTCCCAGAATAGCTGCGGGTGCAGCTAGGGACATGCGTCGAGACTTATTTGAAAAAGTGGAGAACTTCTCCCAAAGTGAGTTTGATAAATTCTCCTCGGCGTCGCTTATTACCCGCTGTACAAACGACGTGGCTCAAATACAAAATTTGGCCAATGTTACGGCCAGGCTTTTATTGTATGCGCCTCTTATTGGTATCGGTGGGATTATTATGGCCCTTAGCCGCTCTGTAAGTATGAGTTGGATTATTGCATTAGCTGTAATAGTGCTATTAGGCTTTGTGATTGTGCTTATTTCTGTATTAATGCCTAAATTTAAATTCCTCCAGACCTTGGTGGATAATTTAAATAAGATTTCCCGGGAAATCCTTCACGGACTTATGGTAATACGAGCCTTTGGCACTCAGCGTCATGAGAAGGGGCGCTTTGACAAGGTTAATACAGAGTTACGAGATACAGGGCTTTTTCTTGGCCGGGTAATGGCTATAACTGGGCCGCTTATCACCTTTATCATGGGTGGGACACAGATTTTAGTAATCTGGGTTGGAGCACATCATGTAGCAGCTTCCGGCCTTCCTATCGGGGATATGATGGCATTTATGCAATATGCGATGCAGGTAATTATCGCATTTATGATGATGTCGTTTATGCTGGTAATGGTGCCACGAGCCTTGGTTTCAGCTGCGCGTATTGCTGAAGTTTTGGATACGGAAACGGTAATCGCTGATCCTGTAAACCCGGTTGATTTCCCCGGCATAGCACCTGGTCGTGTGGATTTTGAAAATGTTAGCTTTAGATATCCGGGTGCTGAAACCGATGTTATTGGAAATATCAATTTTACGGCGCTTCCCGGGCAAACCACGGCAATAATCGGGGCTACAGGCTCTGGAAAATCAACAGTGGCTAACCTATTGTTGCGTTTTTATGACGTAACTAATGGGCACGTGAAAGTAGACGGAGTGGATATCCGTCAAGTGCGCCAAGAAGCGTTGCGAAATAAAATTGGCTTCGTGCCGCAAAAAGGCCAGCTTCTAGGCGGAACCATAGCTTCAAATATCCGCTATGGAAAGCCTGATGCTACAGACGAAGAAGTAACCGAGGCTGCCGCTGTAGCCCAGGCGCTTACATTTATAGAGGAAAAAGAAGATAAATTCGAATCTGAAATCGCCCAAGGCGGCACCAATGTATCTGGAGGCCAGCGCCAGCGTCTTTCTATTGCCCGTGCACTTGCAAAAAAACCGGAAATACTGGTCTTTGACGATAGTTTCTCGGCATTAGACTTCCAAACAGATGCAAAACTTCGCAAAGCCTTAAAAGAGCACACAGCAGAGGCAACAGTAATTGTAATAGCCCAGCGGGTAGGCACGATAATGAATGCCGAACAGATTTTAGTGCTAGACGAAGGGCAGATAGTAGGCCGGGGTACTCATGAGGAACTATTAAAATCCTGTCCCGCCTACCATGAAATAGCCTCCAGTCAAGGAACTGTCTAGGGCGAGTTTGAAAACCTTTGTCGGTATCATCAAAACCGCTTTTGACCAAAAAACAACTCTAATAGGTGATAAACTATGACAACAATATATTTCGTGCGCCATGCCACTCCTGATAGGTCGGCCGGAGCATATGCAGATGCAACATTCCCTCTAACTGAAAAGGGCCAAAAAGATGTGGCACTGGTTACGGCGTTTTTAAAAGATAAGAACATTGATGCTGTACTTTCTAGTCCATTTAAACGGTCATATGACACAGTTGCGGATTTTGCATCCTCTGCCGGGCTAACCATAGAGGTTATTGAAGATTTTCGTGAGCGAGCCGTGGGACATGAATGGATAGAAGATTTTAAGTCATATGGGGAGGCTCAGTGGGCTGATTATTCCTATAAACTTCCTGGAGGCGAGAGTCTGGAAGAAGTACAATCTCGGAATATTATAGCATTGGAAGATGTGCTTACCCGATATCAAGGAAAGACATTGGCAATAGGTACCCATGGTACGGCACTTTCTACGATGATTTTGCATTATGGGCCTCATATTACTCATGACGAATGGAGAGCAATGCCCATGCCTTGGGTTGCAAAGATGACCCTTGACGGAAGCAAGTTCGTATCACTTGAGAAGATTGACCTGTTTAAGCTTAACGAGGTGAACAATGTCTGATAATAAAAAAGAAACAAAACGCCAGCAAACCCAAGGAGGGATTGGCTTTGGTATGCGCCGGGGCGGTATGCCCGTAGAAAAGGCCAAAGACTTCAAAGGCAGTATGCGCCGCTTGATCACATATTTAGGCGCGGAAAAGCTGGTAATTGTACTAATCGCCATTGTAGCCATGATTTCTACGGTTTTGTTTGTAATCGGCCCCAGAATTTTGGGCGAGGCTACGGATGAGGTTTTCTCAGGACTAATGTTGCAAATCGAAGGCATTGGCGCCATAGACTTTAGTCGGGTGGCCTTTATTATGTTGACTTTGGTGGTAATACAAGTCGTAAGCATAGGTTTTGACTATATAGCTGGGTTTGTAATGGCTGGGATAAGCGCCAGGATAACTTATCGCTTACGCACCCAAATGAGTGAGAAAATACACAAACTGCCGTTTAAATACTTTGATAAAAACACCCACGGGGACATACTTTCCCGTGTATCCAATGATGTAGACACCATCAGCAACACCTTAAATCAAGGTATGGGGCAAATGGTAATGAGTTTTACACAGGTAGTGGGCATAATCGTGATGATGCTATTCATATCTCCAATGCTGACGTTGGTTGCTATGCTAATTCTGCCGCTGTCTGGGGTATGTATGGCGCTTATTGTAAAGCGCTCTCAAAAATACTTTAAAATCCAACAAAAAAGCTTGGGTGAGCTCAACGGCCATATTGAAGAAATGTTTACAAGTCATGCCGTGGTTAAGGCTTTTAACGGGGAAAAAGCCTCTGTAGAAGCCTTCGACACCCACAATAAAGAGCTGTATCAAGCAGGATGGAAAGCCAATTTCTTATCAGGAATGATGATGCCGATAATCGGGTTTATATCCAATTTAGGTTATGTAGGTATTGTAGTAGTAGGTGGTGCCATGGCCGTAGGAGGAGGCATTACCCTTGGTGGAATCCAGGCATTTATCCAATATAGCCGCCGTTTTGGTCAGCCTGTAGCTCAGCTTTCCGGTGTGGCTAATATTCTGCAACAAACCGCCGCAGCCGCCGAGCGTGTATTTGACTTCTTAAATGAAGAAGAAGAATCTCCAGAGCACGCAGCCCCCGTTATTACCGACAACGTCGAGGGCCGCGTAATCTTCGACCAAGTATGTTTCGGTTATGACCCGGAAGTACAGGTAATAAAAAACTTCACTGCTGAAGTAAAACCAGGCCAGAAAATCGCCATTGTAGGCCATACCGGCGCAGGAAAGACCACTATCGTAAAGCTATTGATGCGCTTTTATGACGTAAATCAAGGCGGCATTTTCGTAGACGGAGTAGACATTACCCACTACACAAGAGACGGACTCAGAGCCCACTTTGGTATGGTGTTGCAAGATACGTGGTTATTTAATGGCACAATTGAAGAAAACATTCGTTATGGCCGCCTAGACGCCACCACTGACGAAATAAAACAAGCTGCCCGAGCCGCTCAAGCACATCACTTTATACGAGCCTTACCCGACGGCTACCAAATGACTATAAACGAGGAAGCCGATAATATATCCGCCGGGCAAAAGCAGCTTCTGACCATAGCCAGAACTATACTTGCCAACCCGGATATATTGATACTTGACGAAGCCACCTCTAACGTAGACACCCGTACCGAAGTTCATATCCAAAAAGCTATGGATAACCTGATGAAAGGCCGCACTAGCTTTGTAATAGCCCATAGGCTATCAACGATAAGAAGTGCGGATTTGATTTTGGTTATGCAAGAAGGAGATATAGTAGAGCAAGGTAACCACGAAGACCTACTGTCCCAAGGCGGTGTTTACGCCGATTTGTATAACAGTCAGTTTGATATAGTTGAATAAAGCTCGGCTCTGCCCTTGCATTGCCGGGCTATCTGAGGAGAATTAATTTGAAAATATACCAACAACTAAATAACGGAATAAAAATAGTAGAATATGACCCAAGCTTTGCCCAGGGCATATGCGATATGTGGACCAAAAGCGGAGATGACTGGGGTGGTCAGTCTGGTATTCAAACCCCAAGTCAGATTATTGCAGAACATGCCGGTGCCGCCAATTTCAATGTATACCTGGCACTGGATGGAGATGCCGTAGTAGGCTATTGCAGCCTTGCAAGATATTATTATGATGCAAATACTGCATACATCCCACTCCTTAATGTACAACAAGATTATCATGGCAAAGGGATAGGAAAAGCCCTGGTGCTCCAGTGTGTAAATCGCACGATAGAGCTCGGCTATCCTCGTATCGACCTATATACCTGGCCGGGAAATACAGCAGCGGTGCCACTATACAAAAAATGTGGCTACCTATGGGAAGACCGCCCAAACAGTACACACCTAACCAATTTTATCCCAACAATATTGAAGCTCTTCCCCGAGTTTTTTAGTAAAGCTGATTGGTACAAAGACTCAACCCGTGTCATCGAGGTAAAGCCTGACGGTGAGAAAGTCAACGAGTTTGAGTGCTTTGGATATTCATGGGCCAAGGATGATGAAACCCTAGCTGTAGGCTTTGAGCGTAGCGGCAAGCAAATCCGCCACGTGGAAACACAGGACTATAGCATCAAATTTATGGCGGAAAATCAAAAACTAGCCTATGGCTTGGATTATGATTGTGAGTTTATTTTAGAAAATAAAACAGGCAAACCTCTTCATATAGAAATAAGAGGCAAAGAAGACGCTAATATATCTTTTGGGTTAGACAATGATTTTGATATAGACGCTGGACAGCACACAATAAAAAGCAAATTCCATGTGGGCTCTATTTCCGAGCCGCAAGATATATGGAAAGTTCACCCCTGTCTTAGTGCAGATGTAATTATCAATGGAGAAGCCGCTATTCCTTTTGGGTTGGGCATAGAAACTCGATTCCCACTAACTGTAGAGCTTCATCATGAGGTTCAGGTCAGCCAGATAGGTGTGCAAAAAGACTGTTATATCAATATAACAAGTGCGCTTTCTCACGGTGCCGTAGTGAGCTTTAGCTTGCCGGATAATGATTTTTTAAGTTTTGTAGAAAAATCTCACACCATCCCCATTGTCAAAAGAGGGAAAGCCTCAATAAAAGTATCCGCCACAACTTTGGGTATTGGATATCATGAGCTACCTATAACCTACAAAATAGCTTTCGAAGATGGAAGTACTACGTCCTTCGAAAAGCCGCTGCGCATAATTAATCAGGACTTAACAGGGGCATTTGGCTATGAGGAAGATGTAAAATGTGGCATAATTAACGGCCCATGGCGGCTGGAGCATGACAAAGAGGATAATGAAGTATACCTTGAACATATTTTAGTGGCTGACTCTGGAGAATTTGCTTTCGAGCCACCTAAGCTTGGTCTGCCATATGATGATGAGTTCAACTTAATAAAGCCTATGGTTCGTTCCTATCAACAAGGCCCTAAAATGGTAATGGAAGGGGAATATGTTTCAGGAAAATTCCCCGGGATGGTGATTACTCAGATAGTCAGCCTAACCGCCACAGGCCTTGTAACCCGTCGTTACCGAGTTGAAAACCGTGGAGATTCTCTACGGGCGGTAGTTGTAAGTGATCCAACCTGGATACCGCTACAATATTTCTCTAGGTTTATGTATCGCGGAAAAATGGCAATAACTCATGATGGACAATGGGCAGATGCTCCTCCAACTATGCAGATGGACGATATCGAACTAGAGGATTGGTCTGAAAACTGGGTTTTCGAAGCAGATCCTAGTCTAACAAAAGGTATATGCTGGGCAGCAGAATATAAACCCTCATTAAAATGGGGTAATCATCTATCCTTTGAAATAGATTTAGGGGAAATGGCACCCGGTCAGATAATAGAGACGAAGCCACTTGTTTTGGCATACGGCATGTTCAGCAATGCCAATGATTTTAGAAACTACGCATTGGGGATTTATAACCGTAAGTCTTTGGATGTGGAGTATTCTATGGACTTTAAGTTAAACGGGTATAACCCCATTGTGCATGGGCGTGAAATTGAAGCTGAGTTTATAAATAACCGTAGCATCGTACTTGAAGGGGAGGTCAATCTAGAATCCCTTGATAATCTGTTTGATCCCCAAGCCCAGACCAATAAGGATAATGGAGAAGTAACTCCAGGTAACAAGTTTAGTCTGGCTATGGAAAAACCAATGGATGCAATAGGCATTGTCCGGTTGTCCTTGGATTTAACACAGTTTAAGCGGCAGTATAATAGGGGATTATTCTTCCCATCAGGCGATATTACAACCACTAAAGAAGGTAGTCTATATACCGTGTCCAATGGAGTCATTACATTTAAGGCTGACACCGCATACTCTAATGCGCTATTTTCTATGGAAACAAAAGGGGATGTTCAGTGGTTGGATAATAGATATCCTAATCATGAACCATATGGATTTGCTAATCCGTATATCGGCGGTATACAGATGCGCCCATCGGCTATGAACCCAATGACGATGTTAAAAGAATGTATCACGGCCTCCTTTGAAGTTGTTACAGATAATTACGGTAATAAGTGGCAAGGTATACGTACGACATTGACAATAACAGAATTTGAAGACTTAAGGGGCGGGATTTATGAATCCTATTTCCTAACCCTTCCGGGGCTACCGCTTTTATGTCGTTTTTTCCGTTTTATCAATAATACCGGGGTTTTTAAGGAGCATGACGAAGCACCTTCTGCCTATCCAAAAGTGGCTGATAAGCTTACAGATGTATACATCGAAGGAATGACACCCGATAGATATAAGTTTCATCAGCGTGCCGGTATCGCCTACCAAGAAATGGGCTTTACTAATACTGTAAAACTTTCTGGCGACAGGTCAGAAAAAATGTATATATTCCACGGTAATAAAATGACAAAAGAAGGTCATAATGGGGTTCATTGGGATAACAAGACATTATTTGTTTATACCAGCCAATCTGTGGGTGTTGGTCATGGGGAGACCTATACATCAAAGCCTACATTCTATCTTGTGACAGATAGAGATTTGCCTGAAGGTGCCTTGGATGACTTCGAAAGGTTGGTCTTTTAATGAAAATCATCGATGCTCACACCCATTTTTCTAATATCAGCGCTTTCCACGGAGCTGCTTTGTATTCTGGGGTAGACTTTTCGTACGATGGGCTTATTCGAGAGCAGGAGAACTGTGAGATTGTGGCTTCCGTGTGTATGGGGCTTATTGAGAGTAAGCCTGGGGCTTTTCCTGATAAGGCTGCTCCTTCGTTTATGTGTGCTCATTCCCCTCAAAGTGTGAATATCGGAGGTTGCTTGACTGATTTACATGGTGATTGTCCTTCAAATATGTATGTGTGTTTGGGTGTAAATCCCAATACACTCACTGATGAAGCCGTTAAGCGCCTGGATGAAAGTCTAGAGAGCAACCGCGCCAACAATCGTATTGTTGGTTTTAAAATTTATGCTGGCTATTACCATTTTAATATCAATGACCCGGTGTATACCCCCGTGTATAAGTTAGCGGCTAAGTATGGACTTACTGTAGCGATACACACCGGAGATACCTATGCAGAAGAGGCGCTTCTTGAGTATTCCCACCCGCTGGCTGCGGATAGGCTTGCTGTTAATTTCCGAGATGTAAACTTCATGTTATGCCATATGGGTGACCCTTGGATTATGGATGCCTGCGAGGTAGCCTATAAAAACAGAAACATCTTTTTAGATATTTCAGGCCTTCAAGCCGGAGATAGTGCGCATATTGCCGCTACCGAATCAAGGGCTGTAGTAATGCACCACTATACCCAGGGGCTTTCTTATCTTAATCAGTATGACAAGGTGCTATTTGGTACGGATTGGCCTTTAGTGCCTCTTGGGCCTTATATTGAGTTTTGTAAGAAGCTGGTACCGATGGAAGCTTACGAAGATGTATTCTTTAACAATGCAATAAAATTATTTGGGCTTGACAAAGGATTGATGGTCTGATAATCTCCCTCAAACTTTGAAGGGGGAAGCCCTCATGAACTATCTATTTCTAGTTAACGATTTTAATAATGCGGCTAAGTCTGATCCGTCTGGTACAGGCTTAGTCGTTTTTTGTTTTTATAAGGATAGATAGAGTAAGGAAAATCTACTTATAAAGTCATCAAGCGGCTAAGGGAGTGCACACCTTAGCCGCTTTTTTATATAAAAATAAAAGGAGGTCTACAATGGACACTACAACAAAAATTGTACAAGATTATTATGATGGATGTGTAGAAACAGAGTGGAACCGCATTGCCAATAGGCCGGAGTTTCTGCTTACTTGCCGTATGCTTAACCGATATATAAAAGCCGGTGATAAAGTTCTGGATATTGGTGGCGGGCCGGGGCGGTATTCGTTGTATCTAGCGGGTAGGGGATGTGATGTTACCCTATTTGATCTTTCCCAGGAGAATACTAAGTTTGGGGCGGCTGAGGCTAGCCGCCAAGGGCTTTCTATTAAGACAATCACTGGGGATGCACGGGCCGCAGACAATTTGGCTATTGAGCTTTATGACCATGTATTACTGATGGGGCCCATGTATCATTTACTGGAGGAAGTTGACCGTGTGCGTGCAATGCAGGCTGCCGTTAATGTGTTAAAGCCTGGTGGAGTTATTTTTGTGTCTTTTATTAATCTCTTTGCTGGGGTAGTCTATATGATGAAATATGACCAGGCTGTAATCAACTCAGATGAGCCATACGAGTTAGAGTATAACGATTGTGTGCAGAACAAGAAAAGCTATGCAGGAGACGCTTTTACTAAGGCTTTTTTTGCCGCGCAAAGTGAGATTCTGCCCTTTATGGCGCAATTTCCGCTTACCAAGCTGCACCTTTTTGGGCAGGAGGGGATTCTATCTCCATGTGAGCACAGCATAATGACACAATCTCAAGAGGTTGTTGATGGTTGGCTAGATTTTGCCGAAAAGCTTCTGGATAGAGAAGATTTGCTTAGCTGGGCAGAGCATCTTATGTATGTCGGGAAAAAGCTTGAGGCAAACGAAAACATTGAAGCGGATGTGCAGAAAGAAATAGAATATTACAACTCATTACCCTGCGTTTTTGATGGGTTTATTGATGTGCCAACCCTTTCAGATGAGATGGTTTACTTGGTTTGCTTAGATAAACAACCTGGCGATCCAAATAAAAAACATGTACCTGGGTACGAATTTGCAATATGCGTTGGCGGTGAGAAGGTGGGGCGTATAAATCTGCGTATTGGTTATGGAGGCGGGCCCTATAACTGCAATTTATATTATGATGGACAAATTGGTTATAGTGTTAATGAGGTTCACCGCGGAAATGGATATGCTGTACGCGCTTGTAGGCTACTGATACCTGTGGCAAAGGCTCACAACATGACTAAGATTCTAATTACCAACAATGAAACCAATATTGCATCCAGGCGCGTATGCGAAAAATTGGGTGCTCGTCATGTTCGGAAAGTGCAGTTGCCAGAATGGTCAGAGTTGTACAAAGAAGGTCAGCGTTTTGTAAATATTTTTGTAATGGATATTGAATAATGTTCTATGTGCTGGTATATTATTCATATAGAACTACATTTCGATATGAAAGGAGAAGCGACCATGAAAAAATGGAGAAAACCTGTAATCCGTGTACGTGTGGTTTACGCTGATTGCTAAGCCTCGAAGACGGGAAGCCGCAATTATTCGATTTGCACATGGATGATTGCGGCTTTTTATTTCCATAGGAAATTGAAAAAGCGGCTACGACGCACTTGCGCAAGCGTAGATGCGGCGTAGCCGCTTTTTCATTAATTTGACTTGGAGGGCATTTTGATGGTTGTTGCTCATATAGGATTATCGTATAAATGTAACATGCGTTGTAGGCATTGTTATGTTGACAAAAAAAAGGATCGTTTAAGCTTGAAAGATTATTTTAATTTGATTGATCATCTTTGTGCTAATGGCTTGTTCATGCTTTATTATACTTACGGTGAGCCGTTGATGAGTGATAATCTTTGGGAAATTATTCGATATGTAAATGACCGAAACATATTTCAAGTACTTATGACAAATGGATATGCCCTTGACATAAATAAGGCTCGAAGACTTAAAGAAGATGGAATTTCTTCCGTATGTATTAGTATTGATAGCCCGTATCCAAAGAATCATGATGCGAATAGGGGTATAAAAGGTGGTTTTGCTGCTGCTGTCAAAGCAATACAGAATTGTAGGGAGTGTATGCTTAATGTAGGAATATCTTCAACTGTCACTGAAAGCAACGCAAAAGAACTGGTGGGTATTGTAGATATTGCAAAAGAAAACGATGTAGGGTTCGTAAGTTTTCTTCGCGAACGCAGAGATGGAGATATTGTACCTTTGACAGAAGACTCTAACGATGCATATATTTCTTTTTTTATTGATTCTTTATGCTCTAAATCAAATGCCATTAATATTAAGTTTCATGACCCTTCTTTGATTGCCGTTCTAAACATATTGTATGATAAGCGCAAGATAAGTGATGTAGAATACGAAAAATATCATGGGATGAATAGCTGCCATGCAAAAGGGACTATAAGCATCGAATCAAATGGTGACATACATTACTGCAATCTTAATCCATGCCCACAGGGAAACGTATTGAACAAAGATATAAGTATGATTTTATCAGAGAGGTTTGCCAAAAATGAAGATATTATTTGTCGTTCCGCCATTTCCAAATAGAATTAGCGAGTACTTAATACTACCGTCAATTGATTTATGTATATGGTCATCATTACTACGTTCACATGGTCATTCAGTGGATTTATTGGATTTTAAAATTGATAATACCAATTTGAACGAATTGCCAGAGCTGCTTAAAGGGAAGAATCCAGATATTGTTTGTATAGATGATGATCCGAGAACACACTGCAATTCAATCCTAATAATTAAATCATTACGGGATTTTTATGGTCGTGATTTGATTATCATGATGAGAGGAGAAATGGCTTCTTTTATTCCGCAAATTATTCTTGAGCGCAATTTGGAAGTAGACTATGTTCTCCGGTATGATGATGACTATGCGTTACTGCATATTATCGAGTCATTGGAAGGAAAACGCAAACAATCGCAAGTATATAATATTGGATATCGTGATATTGATGGACGAATAGTTATTACTGAGGTTAGTAAAAATGGTTATGATATCAATCTTTTACCCATGCCTGACCGTCAACTGTATGACATCAATAAATACTTAAGGCGCGATTCGGAAACCATTGTGCGCTCATCGCGTGGTTGCCCAGGTAAGTGTCTCTTTTGCACGAAGACTAAATTTTCTTCATTTAAGGTATTTTCGGTTAGTCGTTTTTGTGATGAGATTGAGATATTACTCTCATACGGATTCGCGTCGTTTTTTTTCTCAGATGACACGTTTGCTTTTTCTGATGAAAGGGTGGATGATTTTTATAGAGAGATAAAGCGTAGAGACTTAAAGTTTCGATGGACATCTAATATACGAATCTATGATATAAATGAGTATAAACTAAAGCGTATGAAAGAAATAGGCGCATATAGAGTGTTTGTTGGCATTGAGACTGTAAATGGTAAAACATCTGAGGCGTTAAAAAAAAATATGGACATACAATTAATACGAGAAAAAGTTAACCTAATAAAGAAGTACGGGCTTGAGTTTCATGCTTCATTTATTTTAGGGAACCCAAATGATACAGAAGAGGATATTGAGGCAAGTATAAGGTTTGTGAAAGAGGTAGAGCCAACAATCGTTACATTTAATCTTATCAAAATCTACCCAGGCTTAGAACTTTACAACGAACCCGAAAAATATGGGGTGATAATGGATGATCCGTATTGGTTTGAGAAGGATGATTGGTCTTATAAAGTTGTCATGGGAACGAAAGATTTACCACCAGATAGACTAGAATATTTAAGCCGAAAATGTCTATTTGAGTTTATTGATGCTGACAAATGAGTACAATTCTAGTTATGGGTGGAGGGGTGGCAGCCATGCGATATATTGAATCTTTGCTATTTACACAGCATCATTTAATTGTGTGTGGGTTCGGTGTTAGGCGCAAATCAGAACAACTTTCTAAGTTTTATAGGCTGCCATTTTGTGAATTTTCAGGCTTAAACGAACAATCCTTATCTGTTATAGATTTAATTATTATCGCTACACCACCAGTGGTACGGCTTTTAGTTATTGATAAGTTAATAAATGAGTGCAATTACCGTGGTGCGGTAATTATTGAAAAACCTCTTGCAATGTCGTACAATGAGCTTGACACTATTATGGATATAATACCGCGAATCAAAAAATGTGCAGTTGCGTGTCAACGTGATTTCAATATTAATTGTTATAATTTTATTGATGAATATGCATCAAATTACAGCATAAAGTGGGGGACACCCTTTGAAAAATACTTAGATAATCTAGTGCATATGTTTCCTCATCTTGCAAGTTGGATTATGTGTTTATCAAACGAAATTCTAGTGATTAATCATCATGCAGATAACCGTTTGGTAGGACGTTTAGGAAGTACGGAGCTAAATGTATCATTCATGCAGGAGCATAGTAATCAGGGCGTTAGCATTAATAATCGAATATATCCTGCGCCTAACTATCGTCTGGAAAATTCTAAAATAGTGCAATCTGTGCTAACATTTACTGAAAATCAAACGCAAGACAATATGAAGCGAGCTAGACAAGTAACAGAAATATTGATAAGTTTGTTGAAGGAGGCAGGATATGGACATTAAAGAAATAAAGGCGTATAACTATAACACTCATATTTTAATAAAGAACATGGGTGAGACTGTTATGGCATTTAATCCATCTAATGGAGACATGTATGAATTGGATGAGATTGGCGGAGAAATTCTTGAAATGTTAAAGAATGGACTGTCTGTGCCAGAAATCTTAAAAAATCTCGTGGAAGCATATGATGCTGATGAAAATGAGATTTGTGAGGATCTGAATCCATTATTTGAAAGGTTTATTGAGCTTGGCATTATAAAACTTAAATGAAGTTATTAACTTTACTCATAAGAAGAGCTTGTTAAATATACCTGCCTGGAGGAATTATTATGAATCGTTGCTATGTAAGTGAAGTAACACCCGATAAAACAGTGCATGTTTCGGGCTTTGTAGAGAATCTTAGAAATAAACGGGCGATGGCATTTTTGGTTTTAAGAGATATAACCGGAAAAATCCAAGTAACAATTGAAAAAGAAGCGTATCCAGAAGTAGCACAAAAAATTGACATGTTAACACTTGGTTCTGTTATCGCAATTAAAGGAAAAGCTGTTGCAAATGAGCATGTAAAACTAAATGGAATAGAGATTCTCCCTGAAGAGCTGGTCGTATATTCTGTTTCAGATGCTTTTCCAATAAAAGAGGATTCGTCAATTGATTTGCGGATGGATTACCGTTGGCTTGATTTACGTACCGAGAGAAACCAGTTGATATTTAAGGTGCAGACCAGTATAGCAAATTCCTTTCGGCAGCTATTGTTAAATAACAAGTTTATTGAAATACACACCCCAAAACTCATCAGTACAGCTAGCGAAAGTGGATCTGATGTTTTTGAGTTGGATTATTTTGATCAAAAAGCCTATTTGGCACAAAGTCCACAATTTTACAAGCAGATGGCTATGTCTGCTGGATTTGAGCGTGTCTTTGAGTGTGGTTCTGTATTTAGGGCGGAAAAATCCCATACTAATAAACATTCTACTGAGTTTACAGGATTCGATTTAGAAATGAGTTTTATAGAGTCATTTTATGATATTATGCAAATTGAAGAAAAAATGATGATTCAAATGTTAGAGACCCTTAAATCATTGTATGGCGATGAGATTAAGAATTTATTTGGTATAGAAATTATAGTTCCTACATCCCCTTTCCCAATAATGACACTAAAAGAAGTATATAAGGAGCTGGAAGAGAGATACAGCTATATCGTTCCACCAAACGAGCAAGGTGATTTAACGACAGAGGCTGAGCATTTATGTGAAAAATTATCTCTTGATAAGTTCGGTCATGAGTTTTTATTCATTACTGAATATGGTGCTGATAGTAGGGCGTTTTATCATATGAGAGATGATAACGGAGTACCACTTGGTTATGATTTAATTTGGAAGGGCGTAGAAATTACAACAGGGGCACAACGAGAGCATAGATATGAGATATTAAAAGCCCAGGCAGATGAAAAGGGTTTGGGAAAAGACGTTGAACATTATTTAGAATTTTTTAGGTATGGATGCCCACCTCATGGTGGTTTTGGTATGGGGTTAGACCGTATTACTATGTTGGCACTCGATATACCAATAAAAGAAGTGATGTTCTTATTCCGTGGCCCAAATCGATTAACGCCATAATAGTAACCTTATCATACTGGTTTATTCTGTAGGAAAGCCATATTCGCATTGTTATTTCTTTGCGACTATGGCTTGATTTTTATATGAAATTTATTGAGAACGGAGCGATTCGATGCATAAAGTGATTGCGATAGCTGGGTTAAGTGGTAGTGGTAAGACTACTCTGTGCAATATGTTGTCGATGATATTGCCTAAATCCGTTGTGATCCATGGCGATTCCTATATGCTAAAGTCGGTTGGGTTTTATCAAAAAGAGTTTGAGGAAATATTTAAGGAGTCGTATAGCTCTGACTATGTGTATTGTTTTCGTAAGGCAGTCTCACAAGCAGCTCCAGAACAATACGAAAAATATATTCTTTTATCCTGCCCATTCATTGAAAGCGAAATTACCAAGGCTTTAAATAAGGTCAAAGAAAATAAGGATATTGAATACCTACTTGTATGTTGGAGTGGATTGCCCGCATTTTCAGCCATATGGGATAACGCATGTTTTCGCATTATTGTCCAAGCAGCTTCAGAAAAAGAGCGGAATGAGAGGCTTGAGATGCGCGCGCAAAAAGAAGGAATCCCAAGCCCTAATGCATCAAAAGTACGCAATGAGCCATTTAACACAATACTAAAAAGTGTAAAATCAGATTTTATAATAACAAATTACTATGATGGACGCATCATGGCAACGGTTGATGAAATTTGTAGTAAAATCTACAAGTTATAGCGAGTCAAATATATTCATTTAAATGATTGGAGAAAAGTATATGAATATTATTGCTTTTGTGGGGCTAAGTGGCAGTGGAAAGACTACTGCTGCAAACATTTTCGCATCATTGCTAACAAAAGGAGAAATACTTAAACCCACAAGTATGATGTTTCAATATGCACGTGAAAATATGGAAATATTTAAGAAGATTTTTGATATTGATAGAAATATCGAAACTTTCGAAGAATGCTTTCAGCATATGAATAAAACAATGACGCGCGAGAAAATTCGTGAACTTAATACTGTAAGCAGATCTTATGTAGAGAAGCAAATGGAAATACGCTTGGACGAATTAAGGACACAAGGGGCAGAATTCATAATAGCTGAACGAGAAAATTTGCATGAGTATAGTATATGGAACATCGCAAGTTATCGTATTCTAATAGAAGCTGAAGAAAAAAAACGTTTAAATCATATAGCCCAACGAGAAATTAATAGAAGAGGATATGTTGATACTAGATATATTAATACAAGATCAACGCCATCTTTTGACGTGCCTTATGAAGATATACATATTGATTATTCATTAATAAATGACTATAATCCACAGTTCTGTGAAACTGTAATGCAGCTGTGTGACAAAATAAGGTTTTTAGGTTAATGTATGTCTAACAAAAAAATAGGAGGATCATTTATGAACCAAAAACCAAGAATCGGCATCCGCCCCACCATCGACGGACGCTGGGGTGGCGTCAGAGAAAGCCTTGAAGCAAAGACAATGGCCATGGCCAAATCAGCTGCGGAACTTATTTCCGGCAACTTGCGCTACCCTGATGGCACCCCCGTTGAATGTGTAATCAGCCCAACAACCATTGGTGGCGGAGCTGAAGCCGCTATTTGCGAAGAGGCCTTTGCGTCCCAGAATGTAGTGGCTACATTAACTGTAACTCCTTGCTGGTGTTACGGCTCTGAAACGTTTGACATGAATCCTCGCACCATTAAGGCCGTTTGGGGCTTCAACGGCACTCAGCGCCCTGGGGCTGTGTATCTGGCGGCAGTAATGTCCGCGTATGCCCAAAAAGGCCTTCCTGCCTTTAGTATTTACGGCAGAGACGTTCAAGACTTGGACGATAATTCTGTTCCCGCTGATGTGTCCGAAAAAATATTAAACTTTGCAAAATGCGCCACTGCTGTAGGCTGGATGAAGAATAAATCCTATGTAAACTTAGGCAGTGTATCCATGGGTATAGCTGGAAGCTACTGTAACGAAAGCTTCTTCCAAAAATACTTAGGTATCCGAGCCGAATGGGTAGACCTTACAGAAATCCTTCGCCGTATGAAGCTGGAGATTTATGTGCCGGCGGAGTATGAAAAGGCCCTGGTCTGGATAAAAGCCAACTGCAACGAGGGCTTTGATAAAAACGCCGGCAAAGAACTGCCAGAAATCATCACCAAGTCAAAAGTCGTCCCTCCGGAAGAAGACTGGGATTTTATCGCCAAAATGACCGTAATAGTAAAGGATATAATGTTTGGCAATCCAGGCCTTAAAAATCTGGGTTGGCATGAAGAAGCACTTGGCAAAAATGCCGTAGCTGGAGGCTTCCAAGGCCAGCGCCACTGGACAGACTGGCTGCCTAACGGCGACTTCACTGAGGCAATTATGGCTTCAACTTTTGACTGGAACGGACCCAAAGAGCCAGTGGTTATGGCAACAGAAAATGATACCCTTAACGGTGTGGCTATGCTATTTGGTAAGCTGGTTTCAGACACAGCACCATGCTTCCATGACGTGCGCACGTATTGGAGCCCTGAAGCTGTAGAGCGCATTAGCGGAAAGAAACCAGAAGGGCCCGCCGGGGCTGGTTTTATACATTTAATCAACTCAGGCGCAACGGCTCTGGATGGTACCGGTGCCGCCAAAGACGCCGAAGGCAAAGGCTGCATGAAACCCTGGTGGGATATGAAACCAGAAGATATAAAAGCATGTCTTAAGGCCACTGATTGGTGCCGTGCTGACTATGGATACTTCCGCGGAGGTGGATATTCCAGCCACTTTAAAAACATTGCAGAAATGCCAGTAACTTTGCTTAGAGTAAATATGGTAGATGGAATCGGCCCGACACTGCAAATCGCTCAAGGCCATACAGTCCTGCTGGATGATAAAACTCACGCTGCACTGGATGAGCGTACAGACCCAACATGGCCCACAACCTGGTTTGTACCAGAACTTACAGGTGCTGGGGCTTTCAAGGATGTATATGGTGTAATGGCAGCATGGGGCGCAAATCATGGGGTAACAGTGTATGGCCATGTAGGAGATAAGCTGCTGACCCTTGCAAGTATGCTGCGTATCCCTGTTTCACTTCACAATGTTCCATCCGAATCAATATTCAGGCCTCACGCATGGGCCGCTTTTGGAACGGAAAACGCCGAAGCCGGGGATTATCGGGCCTGTGAGACTTACGGGGCACTTTATAAGTAATAAAGTAGTACACGTTTAAATCCCCTCCTATGGAATTTCCGTCGGAGGGGATTTGTATTTTTTCTTGGCCTATGTTAATTTTACTGCACTATCATACAAAGGAGAAATTGTTGTGAATGTGGTAAAATTAGTCAATAAATATAAGAATATAGTCTTTTATGTAAGTGTGATTGTTCTTTCTGCTTTATTTCTTTTTATAGGAAACCGAGTTGCCTCAGGCGAAAATATTGATACTTATGATGAATTTGAGGATTTATCTTTTTATTCAGCTATAGTCACTGGAATTACAGGTATCGAGGAAAGAGATCAGTTTGGCTTTATCAATACCACTATTTATTTCGAAGCGCGTATTACCTGGGGTGCGCGTCGTGGTGACATGGTATTTGCAGAGCAACATCAGTCTGATTTTTTTATTGATAATATCAGAGATATTCAAACTGGTGACAGAGTGCTTTTAGTATACGATTTCTTTGCTAGTAGATATATATTTACAGATTATGCCAGGTTTAATACCATCGCAATTTTAGGTATTGCTTTTTTGGTGGCAGTAATCATCTTTGGCCGCATAAAGGGCCTTAACGCCATTGTAGCTTTAGGGTTTACTTGTATGGCAGTCTTTTTTGTATTTGTCCCAGCCATACTTGCCGGTAGAAATATTTACATTGCTACACTTATTGTCTGTTTATTTTCTATTATTTCTACTTTGCTTATTGTTATTGGCCCAAACAAAAAGGCTCTATCTGCAATGCTGGGCTGTCTTGGCGGTGTTGCTGTCGCTGGGGGCTTGATGTTTGCGATGGATAGAATTTTGCAGCTGTCGGGCCTGGTTGACCAGGATGCCCAAGTACTTCTTATGCTGGAAAACCCAATAAATCTGCGGGCAATTATCTTTGCCGGGGTTATACTTGGGGCTGTAGGGGCCATAATGGACGTGGCAATGACTATTGCTTCCTCTTTATGGGAAGTAAAAGAAGCCGGCGGAGAAAATTCCTTTACATCCTTGATGGAATCGGGGATTAACATAGGAAAAGATATCCTAGGGACTATGCTTAATACATTGATTTTGGCGTATATCGGCAGTTCTTTGTCTTTAATTTTACTGATTAATGTCCATACAACCTCGAGCTTAGAGCTGTTTAATATGGAGCTTATAATCGTAGAGTTTTTACGTGCAATAGTTGGTAGTATTGGGATGTTTTTGACTATTCCACTAACAGCTGGGATTTGCGGGTGGTTGTATACTTGGAATGAAGAAGAGAAAGAGAAGCCTTCCGTTCCTGCTGTCAATACGCAGAGTGATTTCTTTGCGGAATATTATAGAAATAATAAGGATAAGTAACTCTTATTGGAGGAATTGTGGCGAGAAATTTTGTACTACATGGACCGTGCGATTGAGAATAAAGCGATAAAACCGCCCGTGAAACATGATCTTTGTCATGTTCATAGGCGGTTTTTTATTGACAACGAAGTTAGTCTATGCTAACTTGTTATAGTTAGGCAAAGCTAACTATACAACCTATTTGTTCCGTCGGCGAAGGAGGCATGAATTGATCTATGGCTAATCAACTAATGAACTTATATCAAGGGAAAAAACATCGTAGTTTTCAAGTAGCTTCTGTCCCTCAAATCCCTTTACTTGAAAGTATGGGGCTAAGAATAGGTACAAATATAACATTAAAAAACCGTTATGCTTTTGGTGGGCCGGTACTGCTGCGGGTAGAAGGGGCTTACTCTATTGCACTTGGAAAAGATATTGCTCAACAGATAGCTGTAAGAGAGGTGCAAGCTCAATGAACCATAGCAAGCAGACTTCAAATACAACTGCCGAAAATAGAATCCTGCTTATGGGGAACCCCAATGTCGGCAAAAGTATTTTTTTCACAGAGCTAACAGGCATACATGCGATAAGTTCCAATTATGCCGGTACAACCGTTAGTTTTATGGAGGGGCGGGTCAAGATTGGCGACAAGGAGTTTACCCTAATTGATGTGCCCGGTACATACTCCTTAACACCTACATCGGAAGCTGAAACTGTAGCCGCCGGGTTTATTAAAGACGGAGCAGCTGCTGTTATTTGCGTATTAGACGCAACCAACCTTGAGCGAAATCTTCATTTGGCATTGGAAATACAGCAATATAATATCCCAGTAGTTTATACCCTAAATCTTACAGATGTAGCCCAGCGTCAAGGTGTAACAGTTAATGAAAAGCTATTGACCAATGAATTACATGCACCGGTTATACCTACAGTTGCAGTGAAAAAACATGGATTTGATGAGCTTATTGCGGAATTGAAAATTGTTTTAGACTCCACTGATAGCACTGATTTTAGTTGTGGAAACTGTTCTTTGTGTTCGAAAAGTCAGAAATGTAAACTAGATCATTCCATAGACTTATGGATAAAGGCAAAGGAAATAAACAGGCGAGTAACCACAAGAACCACTGCAACTCCAAGCATAATGGATAGGTTAGGCGAGGCAATGGTAAAGCCTTTTCCTGGTATACCATTGGCGTTTTTACTCGTTGGTCTTGCGATTGGTATAGTAGTTGGTGGGGGTAGGGCACTAAGAGCTTTTGCCCTTCTTCCCTTGGTTAATGGGCTTATTGTTCCATTTTTTCGCAATATTTTCGCAGCTATAATCCCTGACGGGGTTTTCCTTAATATTCTGATTGGAGAGTTTGGTATCTTTGTAATTAGTTTTGAGTGGATACTGGCTCTTATTTTTCCATATGTGCTGCTTTTTTATGTTGCATTTACTTTCCTAGAAGATACAGGATTTTTGCCCAGGATTTCGGTACTGTTTGACAATATTATGCGCAAGCTTGGCATCCAGGGCGGCAGCCTAATACATATGATTATGGGCTATGGTTGTGCTGTACCAGCAATAATAGGTAGCCGTGCCGCAACATCCCGTAAGGAACGTATTGTGATTAGTGCTGCTATATGTTTTGCTATTCCTTGTATATCGCAAACTGGGGCAATAATTGCTTTATTATCTGTCTATGCATGGTGGATGCTGCCTGCTATGCTTTTATTTTCCCTGTTTCTTTTTGGAGTGGTTACTCTTATTGTAGGGAAGATGGTTAAGGGGACAGTTGACCCATTATTAATAGAAGTCCCTAATCTACTTATGCCCAACCCGAAATCATATGGACGGAAACTTCTGACTCGTATGAGGCATTTTCTTAAGGATGCAGAAGTGCCGATGCTTATTGCGATAATTATCGCTGCATTGCTGGCTGAATCAGGAGCACTTACGGCAATAGCTGTACACGCCCAGCCTATTGTCAGCAACTGGTTAGGGCTGCCTGAAGAGGCAGTAATAGCCTTGATTTTAGGCATAGTACGCCGGGAAATGTCAGTGGCACCTCTTCTTGCTTTGGATTTAACAGCTCTTCAGGCTTTTGTCGGCGGGGTTGTATCACTATTGTATCTACCATGCCTATCTGTATTTGCTATCTTGACCAAGGAGTTTAAAGTTAGAATTGCCGCCGCTATTGCCGTATCCACAGTGGTTGTGGCCATTTTAATCGGTGGGATTATTAATCATGGGGTGCAGTTGATCTTTTAGGGGGAGAGGTTTTATGTTTATTACTGGGATTACACAAAAAATAGAATGCTGGGTATCTGAAACAGATACGGCATATAGGCTAGCCGCTGGGTATTATCAGGATGTAATACAAAAGGAGATAGTTTTAGCCAACATAACAAAAGATGATCATATCCTTTGTATCGGCGGCGGCGTATGCCCCTTTAGTGCCATCCTCTTTCACCAAAAAACAAAGGCAAAAGTGACAGTAATAGACAACAATATAGATTGTGTAAATAAATCCCGCAAAGTAATTAAACGATTGGGACTTGATGAGTTTATACAGATTATCTGCCAAGATGGTAGCTGCGAAACCCTTTCGATAGCGGATTACACGGTTATACATTTTGCATTGCAAGTTAACCCAATGGAAAATGTCTTTGCATATATAGAGAAAAATGCCACCCCCGGTACCAGGCTGCTGGTTCGCAGGCCTAAGGCTCGTCTTGGAAGGCTTTATAGTTGTCTTTTAAAGGATTTGTATATTTGTCCTTTAACGATTCACAGCAAGACCTGTAATATCGGCAGTACTGTGCTTTACATAAAGCAGGAGGATAATAATGAGGAAGAAATGGATATTGGCTACGATACTATTACTATTTCTGATACTTACCCTACTGCGGTTTGACGGAGTTAATTTTATTTATTGCTTGAGGCGGTTTTCTTTGCCTTTGGTGTTGGTTGTGGTGGCTTTACAAGTGGCTACACAATTATTGGTAAATACCCTTTGGTTCTTAATTGCGCATAAGATTAATATACCTATTTCTTTTCTTCAGATGTTGTATGTAAATTGTCAGGGATCCATCATTGATGCTATTACTCCAGGAGTAAAATTTGGTGGTGAAGTTACTCGTGGTGTCCAGATAAGCCGAGTTGCCAACTGCACTGGTGAAGTATCTGCTACTCTCATTGCATTACAAAAGTTATTTAGTCTATCTGCTATGCTTTTTGTTATGCTTTTTGCTGTGGGTTATTACTTTACCGGCCCTACGCGGCTATTGGTTGTCGGAATGTTGTTGCTGCTTTTATCAGTTTTTTGCGGGGTTTTAGTTGCGCCCGGTAGAGTTGAGGAATATTTTCGTACAAAAAATGCCTCGCGTTTTTTGTGGATACGCAAGGCAAGAGGATTTTTGATTAGCTTAATGGGCCAGGTGGCTATTATCCGTGAGAACATAAAGGGATCTGTGTTCCTTTTTGTATTGGCTTTGCTTATTTGGCTACTATACCCGATGAAACTGTACCTGCTAGCGATGCATATTATGCCGGATGTTTCTGTTATACAAATGATAGCAGTGGCATTTGTTCCCTATTTGGTAGCTATGATTCCCATCCTTCCTGGAGGAGTAGGAGGTTTTGAAGGAGCTATGTCCGGGCTAATGATTGCGTCAGGGTTTATAGTTAGTGAAGCAGTGGCCGTAACCATAGTATTTAGATTTATTACTTTTTGGTTTGTAATGCTTATGGGTTTGGGCTTTATTTCGCTATATAGAACTAAAGTTAAAAGCCTTTGACAGTACCCAACTTCCCAAGTTCTTCTGCCAAAATAGGTTCACGGATTTTGATGTAGGTGCCCTTGGTTCCAAGGGATCGAGTTTCTATCATACCGGCTCCTTCCAATTTTTTTAGGGCATTAACAACAACAGAGCGGGTAAACCCTAGCATATCTGCGATATGCCCAGCAACTAATCGTCTTTCGTGGCCTTTTATCCCTATAGTGATATGTATTGCCGCCTCCAGTTCTGAAAAGCTAAGGGCGTTAATGGCTTCGCGCACAGCGTCCAAGCGCTTTCTTCGCTCGGTTTCCGTTTGTTTTTCTTCTTGGCGTAGAATAATAGTACATATAGAAAGAGCAATGCCCATCATCTGCTCTTCGTCTTTAGAAAAAGTCTCCTCACGTCTGCATACTAAATGTCCTATAGCATCACTATTGGATATAATAGGTCTTGCGATATTTCCTGAATAATCCTCTGGTAGATTCCCCACGAAAGGTATAACTTCCACAAGGGTTTTACCCGATTTGGAAACAATATATACCCATGCCCCCAGATGGGTCATAAGTAAATTACAAAGCTCAGCCAACCAATTGTCCTCTTTGGCGGACATAAGCATCTGGTTAAGCTGAGCTATAAAAATATCCATAATAAATTACTCCATATCCCCAGAACCGAGCAAAGCTTGGTTCCTATTAAAGTTTTTGATTAAACTTTTTTCAAAAAGTTTACGGGGTTTGGGGCTAAGCCCCAAGGTCTTACTCTTCTTCCTGCTCCGGAACCTCAGTTGCGTAGGTGCAGGCTGAACAGGCAATTACTTTCTTTTTACGTCCTTTTTCTACTAGGAATGCACCACAGTCAGGGCAGGGCTGGCCTGTTGGAAGATTCCATGAGATAAATTCACATTCAGGGTTGGTTTCACAGCCATAGTATATACGGCCTTTTTTAGATTTCTTTATCACTACCTTGTTGCCGCACAGCGGGCAGGGTACCCCTGCTTCTTCTAGGATGGGTTTTGCATTGCGGCAATCTGGGAAGCCTGGACAGGCTAGGAATTTTCCAAATCGGCCGAATTTTATCACCATATTGCGGCCGCAATGCTCGCATAATATATCTGTCTCTTCATCTTTAACTTCAATTTCACCGATTTGTTCTTCTGCTGCTTGGATTTTTACCTCCAGGGGAGGGTAGAAGCCTCTTACTATATGCTTCCATTCTAGTTCTCCATGCTCCACGCGATCCAAATCATCTTCCATTCGAGCGGTAAAATCGGCATCTACTATATCTTGGAAGTAATCGGTCATGATTTCGTTGACAATTTCACCCAACTCTGTTGGGTATAGTACCTTATTTTCCTTTGTTACGTAGAAACGGTTCATTAATGTAGTAATCGTCTGAGCAAAGGTTCCCGGACGGCCTATGCCCAATTCCTCCATAGTACGAACCATACTGCCTTCAGAAAAACGTGGTGGTGGCTGGGTAAAGTGTTGCGCCGGGGCAAAGGACTCTGCTGTAAGCTTATCTCCAACTTTAAGCAGTGGAATTTTTACATCTTTTTCAGAATCTTCATTCTTGCTGTATACTGCTAAATACCCGTCAAATTTAAGTACTGAGCCACTTGCTCTAAAGACGGTTTCCTTTGCTGTAAGTTTTATGGATAGCGTATCATAAACAGCCGGAGTCATTTGGCTAGATACAAATCGCTCCCAGATAAGCTTGTACAGCTTAAACTGCTCTGTTGTCAGAGAGGCTTTTACCATCTCTGGAAGACGGGCTATACTGGTTGGGCGTATAGCTTCGTGAGCGTCTTGGCTGCGGCCTTTGGTTTTGTATACAGGTCTTTCTTCCGGTAGGTAGTTCTGGCCAAATTTATCAAGAATCATGGTTTTGGCATCTTCGTATGCCTCATCTGAAACACGGGTTGAATCTGTACGGATATAGGAAATAAGGCCGACTGTACCTTCTCCGGCGATATCCGTTCCTTCATATAACTGCTGAGCTACACGCATAGTTTTACTGGTGGCATAACTAAAAAGTTTTGAGGCCTCTTGTTGTAGGGTACTGGTGGTAAACGGGGCAGATGGTTTTTTTGTGCGTGTGCTTTGTTTTACATCGGTTACTGAAAAAGTAGATTTTTTTGTGCTTTTAATTATTGCGTCTGTGTCCGCCTCGGTTTTTAGTTCTTTTTTATTGTTGTCAGAAGCTGCATAGCGGGCTATCAGTTTGCCATCTTGGCCTTTTAGATTAACTTCCAAGCTCCAATACTCTTCTGGGATGAATTGTTCTATTTCTTCCTCTCTGTCACATATTAGCTTTAATACTACAGATTGTACCCGGCCGGCACTGGTGCCTTTGCGGACTTTTTTCCAGAGTAGAGGGCTAATTCTATAACCTACAATACGGTCAAGTATTCGGCGGGCTTGCTGAGCGTCTACCAGGTTCATATCTATGGGACGAGCTTCTTTTAAGGCTTTTTTTATTGCGGTTTTTGTTATTTCGTTAAAGGCAATGCGCTCTGTGTCTTTTTCTTCCAATTTTAGGGCATGGATTAGGTGCCAGCTGATAGCCTCGCCTTCGCGGTCAGGGTCAGTGGCAAGATATACTTTTTTCGCTGCCTTCACTTCTTTGCGCAAAGTAGCAAGTATATCTCCTTTTCCTCTTATTGTTATATATTTAGGTTCATAATCATTTCCAATATCTACACCAAATTGGCTTTTAGGCAGATCACGAACATGACCTACACAAGCCTCAACTTTATAGTTGGATCCCAAGATTTTCTTGATGGTTTTTGCTTTTGATGGGGATTCAAGAATAACTAAGTTCTTTGCCATTATATTTCCTCGCTTTATTATCAGGGGTCAGAGTCCTAAGTCCTTAACTGCTTTTTGCGTATCTTGCACCGGGCAGCTTTCTAATTAGACCCTTTAACTCCAACACAGTACATAAAAAATGGAGATTTGCTGATGGAAGCTTGGTTGTCAGTTGTAAGCTGTCAAAACTTTCCGGTTCAAAAGTCAAGCTATCATATACTAGTTTTTCTTCAGGTGCAAGGGCGCTTTTTGGGTTTTCTTCTGTTTTTTTTGCTAAGCTGCCATGAGCATATTGGTTATTTACATCAGCAGTATCGGTTTTTTCTGCAATACCCAGGGCAAAAAGAACGTCTGTATAGTCGGTTACCGGGATTGCACCGTCCCTAATTAATAAGTTGGTTCCGGCGCTTAGAGGGTTCATGATATTGCCTGGTACCGCCAGCACATCTCGACCCTGCTCTATGGCTTGATCTACTGTTATAAGAGTGCCGCTCTTTTTTCCGGCTTCTGCCACGATTATCCCGCGGCTTAACCCACTTATTATGCGATTTCTAGCAGGAAAAAATGCAGCCACAGGCCGCTGCCCTGGAGGATACTCTGATAACACGCACCCGTTATTAATTATTGCGTCCCTAAGTTGCAGGTTTTCTGAAGGATAGCATATATCCGGGCCACAACCTAGTACCGCAATGGTTTTGCCGTCAGCTTCTATCGCACTACGATGTGCTATTGAATCCACACCTCTGGCCATGCCACTTACTATTACAATGCCCTGCCCTGCCAAGGGTTTTGTCAGTAGTTTTGTGGCTTGGAGGCCGTAGTCAGAGCATTTTCGTGAGCCTATTATGCCGATTTTATTGGTATCATCTGCCGGTAACTCCCCCATATAAAAAATCCCAACGGGAGGGTCTGGAATTAACCCAAGAAGGGTGGGAAATCGTTCGTGGTTGCGAGATATGTAGACTATTCTTTTGTTTTCCATTTCACGTAATATTTTTTCTATATAATCTAAGTCCCGGTTTTTTGTAAGAGTCCCCAATGCATTGTCTGTCATTGGAACATATTTTTTTATCATTGCTGGAGGAAGATAAAAAATCTCTTTAGCACTACCAAACTGGGTAAGAAGGGCGTTAAGTTTACGGGAGCCTAGGTTGGGTAGCAAAGATGATAACCATAACATATAAATTTCATCGAGCATTGAGGCCTCCTATAGTGAATCAGTATAAGATATAGTTTCATTTTGGTTACTATAGCGCGGTATGGGTTGTTCTTCAAGTAGCTGGCGTGATAATATCAAAAAAAATGCAAGGAGAATTCTATGAAAAAAAATATTTACGCTGAAGTAGTCATCGAAGATGGTAAAGTTATTATTAATGAGGATACTGACACAAATAAAGTCAGGAGTGTGACGTTAATAGCTAATTCCCACAGATGTATTGTCCGTACTGCAAAGCTTATAAGTAAAGAGCGGCTGACCCCCAAAACGCAGTGGCGACTGGTGCAGGATCACTTTCCTATGGGAAATTTGTTAAACGAAAACACTCATATATTTGATGGTAGTCTATTTGAAAATATTAGTGGCGAGCAGTGTTTTTTAATGGTAGCTATACCAAAGGATATTTCCCAGGCAATAACCGAAGAGGCTAAGGTAAAATGGTACTCTGTGTATAAGTTTAAGGCATTGGACACCATAGAGCATATATTATTCCGTCACTACACAAATCTAAAAAATAAAAACCCTATATCCGAATGGATTATATTTCCACAGGATGCAGGGTTTAGGGTTTTAGTATTGGAAGATGGGCTTCCGATAAGCGCCCACTACATTAGTAATCATCCCGAATATCGAGAAAGCGAGTTGGAACGGGCATGGGACACAGTCAAAAAGGTCATAATTCTGACTCGCCCATTTAGCGATAGTACATGGATAGAACAATTTATGAGGAGTAGAGGCGTTGATGATATCTCTACAGAAGAACTGTTACCAATTAATAAGTTCACGCAGTAAATGCATTTTCAATATGGGAGATATACATTTGGTCTTGGTTGATTAGTACCTCCACTACATCAAAGCGAACAGGGCTTTCTGTCAGCTCTTTTTTATAAAGGTAATATTTTGCCGCCCCGATGATTTTCTTTTGCTTTGCAAATCCAACTGCTTCCCTTGGGTAGCCATGCTCTAACCCTCTTCTGGCTTTGACCTCAACAAAGACGATAAATTCCCTGTCACGTACAACCAGGTCTATTTCACCAGATTTTATCTGGTAGTTTCGGGCTAGAAATTTATAGCCCTTTTTTATTAGAAAATTCTCCGCTGCTTTCTGCCCGGCTTTGCCTGTGGTTTGATTAGTTTCCATATATTAATGTGGGTTTGGGTACCGGGGTATCTGAAAATGTTAGGCAATCAAGATAACGCTTTGCGGCAGCTTGGGCTTTATCCTGAGATGATGCGTGGATTATTGCCAATTGTTGGCCCGCGTCAACTAAGTCTCCGGTTTTGGCTTTTATTATTATCCCTGCCGAAAAATCTATAATATCATCAGCTTTTTGCCGCCCGGCTCCTATGGATACGGCACATAGGCCAATACCTTCTGTATCCATGTCAGATATATAGCCCTTTTCTGGAGATAGAACTGGTAGCTTAGTTTTGGCTTGGTCAAGCTTATTTTCTTCTAATACATATGCTTTATCGCCACCTTGGGCCTCTATCATTTCGGCGAACTTGGATAGGGCTGTGCCGTTTTGTAAGGCTTTTTGGGCCATATTGCGGCAAGTGACTAGATCACCTTTTTCTGCTAGATACAGCATGTTGGCGGCAAGCTCTATACATATTTTCCTGATATCTTCAGGCCCATTTCCTTGTAGCACATCTATTACTTCTTGTATTTCCAAGGTGTTGCCAATGGCTTCACCCAGAGGCACAGACATATCTGTAATCAGAGCCACGGTTTTGCGTCCGCAACCTTCACCTATTTCGCACATGGCTTTGGCTAGGGCCTGAGAATCGGCTAGGGTTTTCATAAATGCGCCGTTTCCGGTTTTTACATCCAACAAAATACAATCGGCTCCGGCGGCTATTTTTTTACTCATAATGCTTGCGGCTATTAGTGGGATGCTGTCTACCGTGGCAGTGATATCGCGAAGGGCATAGATTTTTTTATCCGCCGGGGCAAACTTTCCCGATTGACCGGTTACACATATGCCGTGTTTTGCCACAATTGATAGAAATTCAGTTGTGGGGATTTCTGTCTTGAGGCCTGGGATTGCTTCAAGTTTATCTACAGTGCCTCCGGTGTGGCCAAGGCCGCGGCCGCTCATTTTAGCAACTGGTACGCCGTAGGCTGCTACTATTGGCCCGACGATGAGTGTGGTTTTGTCTCCTACCCCTCCGGTTGAGTGCTTGTCAACTTTTATCCCGGATAGACAGCTTAAATCCATTTGGTCGCCAGATTCGGTCATGGTCATGGTAAGGGCTGTAGTTTCTGAGGCGGTCATGCCTTTAAAATATATAGCCATAAGTAAGGCCGTCATTTGAGCGTCGGAAATTTCCCCGGCGGTGAAGCCATTAACGATAAATTGGATTTCTTCTAATGATAGTTCCTTGTCTTGCTTTTTTTTCTGAATAATTTCATATGCAAGCATATTAAACCTCCAAATCTTTAGCGCCGAAGCCGAAAGGAAGTAATTCGGACAATAGATGCGTTCTGTAGTCATCTTCAGTTTTTGCTACTATTACTTGCAAATCGTCGCCACCAAACTCGTAAAGCATCTGCCTACATACGCCGCAGGGGTAGCAGTAATCTGCCTTGTCTGTATCCTTTGCCCCACCAGTTACAGCAATGGCCTTAAAGTTTTTTACACCTTCTGATACGGCTTTCACAAGGGCGGTTCGCTCAGCGCAGCAGGTTGGGGAAAAAGCCGCCGACTCAATATTGCAGCCGGTAAATACCTTTCCATCGGAAGACAGTAGCGCTGCCCCAACATGAAAATTGGAGTAAGGGGCATAGGCTAGTGCCTTAGCCTGTATAGCTTCACGTGCCAATTCTTTATTATCCATATAGTAAGTCCTCTCTAACAAAAAAGCACCCCAAATGAAGGTGCCACTCAAAAACAACTCCAGGAACCGCGCAAAAGCGCGGTTCCCATTAAAGTTTTTCAGCAGTTTTGCTGCGCAAAACCGACCTTCGGCCGCCGGGAATCTTCCCGGTGCTAGCTCAAGCTTTTTCAAAAGCTTGCGGGGAGTGGGGCAGAGCCCCACGGTTTTAATGTACTTAACCAGCACTTATCCAGCAACGCAAGCATCTACAGGGCATACGCCTGCACAAGCATCACAATCGATACAAGTTGCCTCGTCGATTACATATATGTCGCCTTCTGAGATGCAGCTAACGGGACATTCGTCTTTACAAACGCCGCAAGCGATGCACGCATCGGTTATCTTATACGCCAATATACTCACCTCCCGCCAGGGTGTTTTTTCGCAGTATATAGGAAAGTTTATGGCTTCGCAACTGCAATATAAACCATTCGAGTGCAATTGTCTTTTGGGGGTGAGTCATTATAGTTATCTTTGATGTCTATCAAATCAAACCCAGCATCATGTAATAATTTCTGAACAAGGCCATTGGAATACCCTCGTTGATAGTGCACCTCTTCAAAAGGCTCGCTATCGTCAGGGGTGAAAATTACATGATATTTATTTATCCCGGTTTCAAGGTCGTAAGTGTTATCCCATTCATACCCTGGGGCAGTGAACGTTTTGCCTCCCATTATTTCTTTAAACTTGTACTCAGTATTCATATCAAAAATAAAAACCCCGCCAGGATTTAGGAACATTTTCACCCGCGAAAACACAGATACAAGCTCTACTTCATCTAATATATAGTTAAGACCGTCACAGGCGCATATCACTGCATCTACGGTTCCGTATAAATCCAGCTCTCGCATATCTTGAGCTAGGAAAAGTATCTTTTCGTCATCAATTTTTGTCTGGGCTTGAGATAGCATATCCGCAGATATATCGACCCCAATCATATCCCAGCCCTTCCTGGCTAGAGGAAAGGTAATATTACCTGTGCCGCAAGCCAAGTCTACCACTATGTGTCTATGGCGGTTTTCTCCTAGGTGCTGCACTAATACACTGTCTATGTAATCGGCCCAGATTTCGTAGGGCACGTCTTTCATCAATAAATCATATATATACGCAAAGCCATTATACATACTATTCATCCTTTGCTGCGAATTAATTCAGAATCGGTCTCGTCTGTCGCCAAAAACCCGTAGAAGAATTCGGGATTTTTAGCTTGGACGAATCCGTTCTTCATTGAATTCCCTTTGCTAATCTTTTTCTGCGCGCCAATATTCCACCAACTCTGCCGCTTTCTTTAGCGGTTAGGCTTTTCCAGCCAGTGGAGTTGACTTTATCCAGGAGGCCTAGCTCCTCTGCTATTTCGTATTTCATTTTATCATGATCTATGGTCATATTCACGCTTCACCTATCTTTTTTCCTTATTATGCCGCTGTTAGCTTGTTTTTATACCTTATTGTGCAATCACTATAGTTGGGGTAAAATATCCCCAAATTTTATACGAAGGGATCGATTCCTATGAACCACATTAAAACAATTTTCCCAGGCACCAAACATGAGGAAACCCATGAAACCATGGGCTGTGGCGAGTGTCAAACCTCTTGCCAATCTGCCTGTAAAACTTCATGCACAGTAGCTAATCAAGAATGTGAGCAAACCGCATAATGATTCACTGCTTTAACATTAACGGGCGCCACTTGGTACTGGATATAGCCAGCGGCGCCCTCCACGCTGTGGATGAGGATGCCTATAAAATCCTGGAAGTTTTGCAAGAAAACCCAGGGCTTTTGGATGTCCCAGACTTTGAAATTGCTTTTACCCAAAAAAACAAATCACATATTATATTAACAGAAATACGCCATCTGATACATGAGGGGCAACTGTTTTCCCCATCCAATGAAGATGCAGTGCATGCACATATGGGAAATCGCCGCCCTGTAATCAAAGCTTTATGCTTACACATGGCTCATGAGTGCAATCTTAGATGTGGATACTGTTTTGCGGGTCAGGGGGATTATGGCAAAGACCGAGGGCTGATGTCCCTGGAAACAGGGAAAAAGGCCTTGGATTTCCTAATCGCTGGATCCGGTCAGCGCCGCAACTTAGAAGTAGACTTCTTTGGCGGAGAGCCAATGCTTAACTTTGACACAGTTAAGGCACTGGTAGCTTACGGCCGTGCCCGTGAAAAAGAAACAGGCAAGCGTTTTCGTTTTACCCTTACCACCAACGGCGCTCTGCTGACTAAAGACGATCACGAATATATAAATCAGAACATGGATAATGTAGTATTAAGCCTTGATGGTAGGCCAGAAATCAATGACAAAATGCGGAAAATGGCAGGTACATTAAAGGGCAGCTACGATACGGTTTTTCCGCGGATAAAAGCTCTTGCCGACTCTCGCAACCATGAAAATTACTATGTTCGAGGCACATACACCCGCCATAATCTTGACTTTGCGGCAGATGTAGAGTCCATGGCAGACGCTGGATTTACGCAAATATCCGTAGAGCCGGTGGTAGCGTCGGCTGAAGCCGATTATTCACTTCGCAAAGAGGATTTACCTATCTTATATGCTGAATATGAAAAGCTGGCCGATGCCCTAATTGCCCGAAAAAAAGAAGGGCTCTGTGTTAACTTCTTTCATTTTATGATGGATTTATCTGGCGGGCCATGCTTGGCAAAGCGGGTGACTGGATGCGGCGCCGGGTCAGAATATCTGGCGGTTACTCCCAGCGGTAAACTCTTCCCATGCCACCAGTTCGTGGGGGATGATAGTTTTTGTCTCGGTGATTTGGATATGGGAATAGTAAACAGTGATATCGTGAAAGATTTTTCCCTTTGTCATGTATACTCAAAGCCAGCTTGTAGAGACTGTTGGGCACGCTACTACTGTAGTGGCGGTTGCATGGCCAACGCTTATAATGCCAACGGTGATATAAATATACCTGATGAAATAAGCTGCGATCTGCAGCGTAAGCGCATAGAATGCGCTCTTTATATGAAGGCGGTAGAGTAGAAGCCTTCGTCATTATCATCAAAACCGAAGGAGGCCTCAAGTGGCAGGTCATTCTAAATTCGCAAATATTAAGCACCGAAAAGGTAAAAATGACGCAGCCAAAGGCAGAATATTCACCCGCCTAGGCCGCGAGCTTGCAATGGCAATAAAACATGGCGGCGGGCCAGATCCGGAATCCAACAGCCGCCTAAAAGATGCCATAATCAAAGCCAAATCTCAAAACATGCCTAATGACACAATAGAACGTAGCATCAAAAAAGCCGCCGGCGACATTGATTCAGTAAATTATGAATCTGCCGTCTACGAAGGTTATGGCCCCGGTGGGGTAGCCGTAATAGTAAAAGTACTAACAGATAACCGTACCCGTACAGCGGCCAATGTACGCCATGCTTTTACAAAGGGCGGCGGTAGCCTTGGAACACAAGGCTGCGTTTCTTTTTCCTTTACAGAAATCGGCCAGATTATGGTAGAAGCTGACAGCAACATAGATGAAGAAGAGCTTATGCTTCTCACTGCTGACGCCGGTGCAGATGATTTTATATCCCAAGATGAAGGCTATGAAATTCATACTTCGGTAGCAGACTTTTCTGCAGTGCGTCAGGCAATAGAAGACACAGGCATTCCAATGGTATCAGCAGAAGTAACCATGCTTCCGCAAACCTGGGTGAGCCTAACAACCCCGGAAGAGTTAAAGCAAATGCGAAAAATGCTGGATATTTTAGACGAAGATGATGACGTACAAGATGTATATCATAACTGGGAGGGCGAGCAATGAAAATTGGCGCACAGTTATATACATTAAGGGAATACACGAAAACAGTTGATGACTTTGCCGCAACAATTAAAAAAGTAGCAGATATAGGCTACAAATATGTACAAATTTCTGCCATTGGGCCAATCCCAGCCAATGAAGTGGCCGATATATGCAGGGCCAATGATATAAAAATCGTGATAACTCATACCAACCAGGCAAGGATCAAAGATGAAACCGAAGCTGTAATAGCCGAACATGATATCATGGGAGCCGATTACATCGGAATAGGGGCAGTACCAGGGGATTACGAGCGTAACATGGAAGGATGCCGCCGTTTTATAAAAGATTACATCCCAGCAGCGAAAAAAATCAAAGCAGCCGGAAAAACCCTAATGTATCACAATCACGCCTTCGAGTTCGAAAAATATAACAGTAAACTAATGCTGGAATATTTGATAGATGAATTCCCACAAATAGGCTTCACTCTAGACACCTACTGGGTGCAGGCCGGAGGCGCAGACCCCAGCGCATGGATTAAGCGCCTAGCAGGGCGTGTAGATGTAGTACATTTAAAAGACATGGCATGGACAGGTGGAAACCAGCTAATGGCAGAAGTAAAAGAAGGTAATCTAAACTGGGATGCTATTTTCGCCGCATGCAAAGAAGCCGGAGTAAAATACGCTATGGTAGAGCAAGACGACTGCTACGGCGCTGATCCCTTCAAATGTTTGACAACAAGCTTCAACAATCTAAAGGGGGCTTTCTAATGGTACGCTTAGGGATAGCAGGTTTTGGCATAATGGGCCGGGGCCATGCAAAAGATATCTTTGAAGGCAAAGTACCGAGAATAGAATTAACAGCGGTATGCGACACAAACCCATCGCAACTGGAATCTATAAAAAAAGATCACCCATCCATTGCTACCTTTGGCAGCACCACAGCTATGTTTGAATCCGGTACTATAGACGCAGTATTAATCACAACTCCTCATTATGACCACCCGATAATAGCAATGGAGGCCTTTGACTACAATATCCACGTAATGATAGAAAAACCCGCCGGGGTTTTTACAAAGAATGTCCGAGAGATGAACGCCAAGGCCGCAAAATCCAAAGTTGTCTTCGGTATAATGTACAACCAGCGCACTAATCCTATGTATATAAAAATGCGTGAGATAATCCAGGGCGGTCAGCTAGGCCAGCTAAAGCGTATTTCTATAATAATAACAGACTGGTACCGTCCCCAAGCTTACTACAACGCCGGAGGCTGGCGCGCAACATGGAAAGGCGAAGGAGGAGGGGTACTAATAAACCAATGCCCCCATAATCTAGACTTATGGCAATGGATATGCGGTATGCCAAAACGCATAACCGCCTTTGCCCATAATGGCAAATGGCATAATATCGAAGTAGAAGATGATGTAACCGCATATATTGAATATGAAAACGGTGCTACAGGAACCTTCGTAACCTCCACTGCCGATTGCCCGGGCACAAATCGGTTTGAAGTCTTAGGTGACCTAGGTAAGCTTGTATATGAAAATGATGAGTTGGTTCACTACAAACTAGATATAAGTGAACGTAAATTCAATGAAACCAATAAAGAGATGTTTGCGTACCCCAAGTCTCAGCGTGTGGTACTTGAGTGCCCAGGGGAATATACCAAACATGCCGGGGTGCTGACCGCTTTTGTAAAGGCTATAAAAGGGGAAGGGGAGTTAATTGCCCGTGGGGAAGAGGGTATCAATGGGCTGATGATATCTAATGCTTTGCATCTTTCTAGCTGGCTGGACAAGACGGTGGAGTTGCCGCTGGATGAGGATTTATTCCATGAGGAGCTTACCAAAAGATTTTGATATTAACATAGAGCTTATAAAAGGTCTGTCTCGTAAAGTCCTTAAAAGAGAGCAAAGCGTAAAATGTGCTAAGCTCTCTTTTTTGATGTATAGCGAATTAATTCGAAATAACTGTGATAGGTTTCTCACCGAATTCACTATAACTGAAGAAAATTGTTTGCTTGTATAATGTGGATATATTTGAATTTATTACACTTTGTGTGTTATATGTAGACAATTTCGCTCTAACACAATAATATTGCTTTTATACAATAATTTCACTATTTATTTAATAACAGTGTTATTAGGAAGGAATTTAACAGGTTTTGCACATATGTAGATTAGAGTTCTTCTGAAATCAAAAGGCACGATTTCAGAAGAATCAAAAGACTTATAATGAAATCTACTTTCGAAATTATAAAACGTGATTTCGAAAGAGGTCTATTGTTAAAACCAACCTGGATATTGGCTAACATAGATAGGTACATATAATTAGCAAGTAAGCGGTTTTTAGGCGTGAAGCCAAGCACGCAGCAAACACTCGGCGCTTATGTTTATTCAGGCGGGTTTAAGCAGTTAATACTGATTCCAAATAAGAAAATGCTATATCGGCTCTTTATCGGCAGTTTCTTTATGTGCCGAGTGTACCGATTTGTGTTTGTGACTCTATGGGATGCTATAGAGATACATGACAATGTGGGAGTGAGTTTATGAAGAGGAAAACCAGTTTTGCCAATTTGAAGCGTATAGCAACGCTGATTGTTTCTATTGCCATTGTTTCGGGCATACTAGTTTTTGCGCTAGAGAATAGCGATAGCCCTGAAATCATTGGAAGCGACATTTCTGGAAGCTACAATGACAGTGATTATATTGCGCCTGCGCCCCACTATTATGATGATGGTGAGTATTATGTGAACAATATAACACCAGAGCCTTATTATCATGAAAATGAAGGTAGCTATGAGCATGAATATAATCATGCTGCATCGGCACCCTACTATAATGAAAATGAGAACGGTAATAATCATAGCTACGCAACGCCAGAGCCATATTACAACGAAAATGAAGGTAGCCAAGAGAGACATGAGGAAAATGATCCTTTTGGAAATGTACCGGATTTTAATAATGGCTCTAGTGTGAGTTTCGAAGATTTTGTTGCATACCCCCAATACAATGACTGCGACCACCCAATTCCTTGTTATTGCCACATAGAATATTGGCCTAGTGACCCCTCTATTGAAGCCTTTAGTGGATATATTAGCATTTCACCTCTTTCAGAGGTTACACTGGCAACAGTTCATAACCCTGCCGAGTTGGCACTGCGTATTAGTCAGATAACCGCTGGCACAGGTAATGCATATGTTATTCCCATCGCATTCCCAAACAATGGTGTATATACCAATACGATAGCAGGAACACAACAGGCTACCATCAATATCCTTGGAGGCGTTCATGTTATTCTTGACAGTGCCAATGCCTCAGTTAATCAGGTATGGAACCGGAATCAGACTAGCGGCAGGCATTTTGCTGTGTCAGGAGGCGGGATCCTTGAGATTCGTAATGTTACGCTATCAAGATCGGCAGATTGGGTTTTAGCAAACCCTAATGCTATTTCGGGCGGTGTTTCCGTAACAGGCTCTGCTGGGCCCCGAAGCCATTTAATTATGAATCATCAAAACGCTACCATTTCAAATAACCGTGCACAAGGAGGCAATTCCAGTCATGGAATATCCGGCGGTGGCGCTGTCGGCATGGCATCTGGTGCCAGATTTATTATGCATGACGGCAATATTATAAACAATGTTGGGGTCGGAAACGGCGGCGCCATTTTTATGGATGCCCAATCTTCCACCGGCGATGCTGCTAGAGTTGTTGCAACAATAAATGGCGGCAGGATTAGTGGCAATATAGCCACCATAAGCGGCGGTGCCTTTGGCATGTGCTGCAACTCCCATATCATTCTTAACGACGGGAGGATATACAACAACACATCTGAAGGATACGGCGGTACCGGTCATAACTTTGGCGGCGGCGCCATTCACTTGGGAACCATGAGTAACAATAGACTTGATATGTATGGTGGCTCCATCGGTCATCCGAATCCCGCTTACGGCAATGTTGCCGCCCAGTCTGGCGGTGGTGTATTTGCGCCAGCGGCTACGAGGAACTTCGTCATGCATGGCGGCGCAATATATCACAATATATCCGAAGGCACCCAAGTTACTCACGGCGGCGGCGGTGTATTTATTGGCGGGGCAAATGCATTTACTTTTAACGGCGGTGTTATTGGAGGAAGATGGGATGGCGGTAATCTTGTACCGGCACCTAACAGAGCCCAACGTGGCGGCGGTGTGTTTGTACCTTCGGGCATAACATTTACAATAACTGGTTCACCCACAGATGCGATAATTATGAGTAACCACGCTTACTTGTATGGTGGGGGTGTGTTTGTTGGCGGTACATTTGTTATGGCCGGTGGTACCATTGGCGGTTCTGGCCTTAACCATGGTAATACAGCCGGTCAGCAGGGCGGCGGTGTCTTCATAAATACCGGAGCTGTTTTAAATATGAATGAAGCTAATGTAACCGTTGATGGTGATGTTCAAAGAAGAGCCGGCAGCATCATCGGCAATAGGGCGGCATTTGGTGGCGGTATACAGGTTTTGGGTACTATGAATATGCAAGCCGGCAGCATTACCGGAAACACTGCAACAAATGCTGTCGTAGCAGAAGGAGGCCTTGGCGGTGGCATACACTTAGGGGCTTCCGGTGCAGTATTTAATATGACTAATGGCGCAATTTTACCCCACGGAGCGAGAAATATCACCGGAAATAATGCCCGTCTTGGCGGTGGGGTACATTTTTCTCAAGGTGCGTGGAATATATCATTGACCGGTATGACGGAGCCGGGGCCTATAAACATTACAAATAATACGGCCACAGATGGCGGCGGGGTATGGCTTGGCGGCGATAGAGTCTTTACATTAGACGCAATCCCTTCAATATATAACAATACAGCAACCGGTGCCGGCGGTGGATTTTTTGTAGGGCCAGATGCTGAACTTATTCTTAATGGTGGTACGATAGGTCACGACGACCCAGACTATGGCAACACTGCCCAAAGAGGCGGCGGCGTCAGCATTGAGGGCACCTTCAGAATACAATCTGGTTATGTTATCGGCAACTCTGCCACTGGAGCCACAGTAACAGCTGGCCTGGGCGGCGGCATACATGCGAATGCAACTACCGCATCTTTTATCATCGAAGGCTCTGGTGTTAAAAATATCCGTGATAATTCTGCCAGGCTTGGCGGCGGTGTACATTGGTCACAGGGTGCATGGAATATTGCCGCAAATAACACAGGAGCAGTAAATATCATAGAAAACAACGCAGATTTTAATGCATCAAGCCATGGCGGCGGGGTACATTGGTCTGGAGGTACATGGACTGTTGCAAATGGTAGTACCGGTGCAATTTATATTGATGGAAACCATGCAACCCAGCAAGGTGGCGGTATGCATATATCCGGTGCCGTAACTTGGCCTGCCAGCAATAACACAGTGCCAGTAAGCATAACAAATAATACTTCCATGGGCGCTCATTCATCGGCTGGTGTAAGTGGCGGTATACACATGGCTAGAATCTCATCTGGGGTTCAAATGGGAAGCCCATCACTTACACTTAACAGCAACTGGCTTATTTACGATAACACAGCAATGTGGACCGGCGGCGGCATAACTGCCTCTGGGTATCAAACACAGCTTATCTTGGATGGCGGCATGATAAATGATAATAGGTCGCTTAATTTTGACGGCGGCGGAGTAGATGTTAGAAATGGCGCTACTTTTACTATGTTAAGCGGCACGATTCAAAGAAATATCGCAGGATACAACGAGGAAGATGCTTCTTTTGCCAACGGCGGCGGCGTAAATGTAACCGGGATTTATAATGTCGAGTTTGATTCCGAGACGGGAACCTGGATACAAGCCGGAAGTACCTTTAACATGTGGCACGGGATAATCCATGATAACCATGCCCCTCATGGTGGCGGTGGTGGCGTCCATCTTATGTCTAATCTCGTCGTATTTAATATGCACGGCGGCGAAATCAGCGAAAACACTGCCGGGCATGCGGGTGGAGTTTGGTTACAGGATCGCGGTGTATTTAATATGTACAATGGTCTCATTAGCGATAACATTGCTGGTGTAGGTCGTGGGTCACATAGCTTTGGGGCAGGCCTCCCGGTTGGGACACCTCCCAATTTAGTGGCTAATCGGCATGGTTCAGGTGGCGGTGTAAATGTCTGTTGTATGGCCAGATTTTATATGCATGGCGGTACAATAGATGGCAATACAGCTCGTGTTGGCGGTGGTTTATACCTGGCACATGGAGGACGCTCTCAAGACTGGAATGATCCAGGAAACTTTGGTAATTACATCCCTGGTTCACACTCCTTTGCCACAATATTTGGTGGTACAATCAGTGGCAATACAGCAACCGTGGATGCGGACTATTACTACAATGTACCCTTTGCCGGTCACGAGTTTGACGGGGATGGCGGCGGCATATTTATAACGGCCTCTGGTATTCTCACGTTTGAAGGTACTGACCCCATATATGTCAACAATAATACAGCAGAGCAAAGTGGTGGCGGTATCCGATGGATGACAGGCCACTGGAACGCTGATGACAATGACAGCCTGGTAGAATTTATAGGAAACACAGCAGCAGAAGATGGCGGCGGTATATATGTAGGCGGTGGTATATATATCACCAATGAACAAGGCCAGCTGGAATTTGTTCCGGGGCATCTTGTAACCTACGGAACTTGGCATATAAACAATAACGCAGCCACACGTGGTGGTGGCGTGTTTGTAGGCGGCGGGTTCTTCACCGATGGTGAAGGTGAGGAAGTTCCGTTTGCATCCCATTTTGAACTGGAATATGGTGGGGTAATTGCCAATAATACAGCCAGCACAGACGGCGGCGGCATATTCCTATACGACGGCGTAAACTTTACTATGAATCATGGTACCACTATCCGCAGTAATGCCGCAGTGCGGCATGGCGGGGGTGTGTATTTGTCAGATGATGCTGATTTTACTATGCTAGGTGGCGTTATTGGCGGTGGACGCAGTTTTATCACTAATCCCGATACCGCTAGTACTGTTACTTCATCCCCACATGCCAATACTGCTACTAGAGGGGCAGGTGTATTTGTGGGTAGCGGAGCAACTTTTACTATGGATTCAGGCACTGCCATAATAGGTGGTGTACCGGAAGTGACCCGTGGTTATATTCTTGGCAACAATGCATCTGTTGGCGGTGGCGGCGTGGCGGTAATTGATTCCCATGATAGCGATACACTTTTCACGATGCGTGCCGGTGTTATTGCGGGCAATGTTGCACGAGGCTCTGGTGGCGGTACGGCGGCGGTCCATAATGGCGGCGGCGGCGTAATTGTTGTTGGTGAAAATGCCAGGTTTAACATGGAGTATGGCACCATAGATGACAACGCAGCGCCTTCCTGGAGTGGTGGCGGTGTCACGGTACTTGGCGAAGCAGAATTTCTGATGGAGGGCGGCTTCATTACCAATAATATGGCTAGGGTCAGCGGCGGCGGCGGTGTTGCCGTACGCCACTATGCTACATTTATCATGGATGGTGACGGCACTATTAGCAATAATACATCCATCGTAGGCGCGGGTGTCCTGTCTTACAATCGTGGTATGTTTATAATGGAAGACGGTCTTATCACCGGGAATTTTATGCGCGGGAATAATAATCTAGGTGGCGGTGGTTTAGGCGTTATTGCCAATGCTGAAGCTGTTATGAATGGCGGTACAATAACTGGCCATAACCTAAGAGCAAATATTGACGACGGTGGCGGCGTATGGGTAGGAGAAGTTCTTGCCGCGGTAAATGGCGGTGCCCATTTCGAAGGTGACAGTGTTTTTACCATGAACGGAGGCTATATAATTGATAACTTCGCCCGCAGGGGCGGTGGAGTATACGGCTTTGGTAGTGTAGCTCTTGATGACCATAGCGGCTCAATTGTTAATTTTGACGGTGCCGGTGGCAATGATTGGCTGCAAAATTTATTCGAAGTTGTCATGGAAGATAGTATAGGTATCACCCCATTTAGCACTGACCGCAGCAGGTTTATTATGACCGATGGGTATATCGAAGATAACGAAGCGGCAATGAGTGGTGGCGGGGTGCATGTCACCAATGGTTTTGTCTTTTATCTGGAGAACGAAGGAGTCATAATCGACAATGAAGCTGCCCATGATGGCGGCGGCGTGTGGGTTGGCGAAATCGATACCGCCTTTGCTATACCGGGCATTAGCCAGTTTAATATGAGTGGTGGTACCATCACCGAAAACGAGGCTGGCAGGCGTGGCGGCGGCGTATTCCTAGACGGTATTGCGGATATAATCGGTGGCGAAATCTCTGAAAATATAGTCATTAACGCAGGTTATGTTGTAAATACAGGGCCTTTCTATGGTAGCGGTGGCGGTATATACGTAACCATTGACGGTGTCCTTAGTGCCGAAGATGTTGATATCATAGGCAACCACGCGTCACAAATGGGTGGCGGTATTTTTACAGAGCTGCATCAATACTCTGTACCTATACTATCTAGCTCTTTAGCGTACAGCAACCTAACTATTGAAGATACCGTATTCTTTGACGATAATACGGCTGGAAGAGGTGCGTTTACGCCTCCCGCTAATGCATATGTATGGACTGATATACCAGGGCAGGCTCAAAGCGGAACCCAAAGTATATTCAACCATCCTATTAACAACTATGATATAAACTGGCGTCGTGGAGATACAGTCCCCTTCCGTTTCCACAAGGCTAATGAGGGCGTACTAACCAGCAATATCAGTTTTACGGCTATAGGGCAGATTACACCATTTTTATTGGAAGGGGCTTATTTCACACTCTTCCGCTTTATTGGTACTGGCACACCCCCAGATCATGCCTATGCCGGGTCAGCTTTATGGGAAGTAGTGTATAGTAGTAGACGCAGTACAGGCAATATTGCCACCCCTATCGTCATGGGGCTGACACCAGAATCAATCTATCAGTTGGTGGAAGTCCATGCACCGGCTGGCTATCAGGTACCTTTTGGCCAATGGCGTATTGTGGTCAATAATGCGACTCCTGGCGGGTTTAACATAACTGAAATAGGCGCAATGGTTCCAGAAATGAATCATCTTGGCGGGTACTTCTATGTAGGAAACCGTCGTTCTCTTGAGCTACCGATGTCAGGCGGGTTAGGGGCTAATATGTACCTATACTCAGGATTTGGGGTTATACTCCTAGCTATAGCGATAATGGTGTATTTTTACGCTAAGCGTAGAAAATCTGCTTTGTTAGATTAGTTTGTGATTATATTAGTCGATAAAAAAGGACTGCTCATCTATCTGTGAGCAGTCCTTTTTGTTGGAAAAGTAAGTGGTTCATATTGGCGCAATACTTATACGCTTGCAACATATTCAGCAAACACACTTTTTGTAATCTCAATGAACTCACTAAAATGCGCGGATATTGGTCTATCTTTAAAATGCATAATGGCAATATCACAGTTAATATGGATATCATTCATCGGAAGTGCAAGGACACTATCCCGCACATTAGAATAGTGCTCTGATATATATTGCAGTATTGTTTGGGATATAAATCCGCCGGCATTTCCAGCACTGTATAGAGGCAGTAATGGGTATACATTGCTGGATTCAATTACAATTTTTGGTTTCGTACTCAGTTTTTGATATTCTTGGGCAATCTGGCTGTGGATTTTAGATGTCCCTGGCTTTAGTATTATTGGAATATTTTGAATCTCCTTAAGATTAACCCCTGTTTCTAGTGCTGAAGAGATACTCTCATCGGGGAAGCCATGCCGCGTTAGAAGCTTTCTAGATACAAGGAAATAAAGCTTTCTGTCATGCAGCAAGGTTGTAGATGCTATCATATTGCCCTGACCGACTTTTGTGTCTGCAAGGCCGATAATAAAATCAATCTTACCCTCCAAAAGATCTTTCATTAGATAGGATGTATGATCCTCTCGGATAGAAAGTTCTACTAGAGGGTATTTGCTGTTAAAGCGTGCAAATATATGAGGGAAAAATATCGGAGCGCGGGTAGGGGTTATGCCTACCCTTATTTTTCCTTTTTGCTTCGACGAAATATAACTAAATTCTGCCAGTAGTTGTTCTTCAAGACGTTGTGCTTGACCTATATGCTCAAGTAGCAATTCTCCTGCATGGGTTAGATGCAAAGTGGGCTTTCTTGTAAACAGCAAAATGCCGTAATGTTCCTCTAGCCGCTTAATATACTCGCTCAAACTTTGTTGGGATATGTATAGGTTTTTTGCTGCCTTGGTGAAGCTATTTTCCTTTGCAACTTCCTCAAAATACTTAAAATACTGCATGTACATATGTCACAACCTTTTACCTGTAGGTTTCACAAGATTTATTGTATTGAATATACGCCTACATTGCATTACTGTAAAGGTGGTAGATTTTTGATTAAAGAAGGAGGTTGTTTCATGATTATCCCGCGTTGGGAATGGCGTACATTTGGCCAGGAGTTTGGCAAGGCAGAGGACAATATCAAGCAGTATGGAGAGATAGGTTTTAAAAAGAGCGAGGAAAAGTATATCCTCTCCAGAGTCTCTAACGAAAACGTAAAAATCCGCGATGATTTAATTGATATTAAATCCTTAAAGCAGATTAACGGTGACAAGTTAGAACAGTGGTTCCCTGCAATGAAAGAGGGTTTTCCCATTTCGGTGGAGAAGCTGACAGATTTGTTTAAGGACTTTTTCAAAGTGGAAGTACCATCTTTTACAAAAACAGCCTACACATATACAGAGTTTTTAGAAGATATTGTTGCTTGCTGTGATGACTTATGTATCGTAGAGGTTTACAAAGAGCGCCATGCCTTTACTATCAATGAAGCCACTGTAGAAATAGCCGAAACAAAGTTTAATGGTGTACCTATGCGTACAGTATGTGTAGAGCACACGGACCCCGTCAATGTAATAAAAACTGTGCGCCAGCTTGGCCTTGAAGGCTTTGAAAACATCAACTATATAAGCGCAATGAAAACTGCCGTAGGCATTAGAAAGGAATAATCTTATGAGAAAAGCCATAATTGATGTAGGCTCTAACTCTATAAAGTTCTTCCTTGGAGGCCTTAATCCAGATGGTACATTGGAAACCATATGCGATGAAAATGATATAGCCCGCCTAGGTGAAGGCCTTCGCGAAACAGGGCAAATAAGTGTAGAAGCTATGACCCGAAATAAGGATGCCATTGTTCGCTTTGCTGCAAAAGCACGTGAAAACGGTGCCGATGAAATCCACTGTGTAGGTACGATGGCTCTTAGAAATGCAAGAAACACCCCAGACTTTGTCAAGCTTATAAAAGAAACATGTGATGTTGATCTGGTGGTAATACCAGGGGACGAGGAAGCGCGACTGTCGTACCTTGCGGTTCTGTCAGGCCTTACATTGCAAGAGGGTAAGCTTGCTATATTTGATACAGGCGGCGGCAGTACCGAGTTTGTGTTTGGCGAAGGAGCTGGGGTTAGCAAACGCTTTAGCGTAGACCTTGGAGCCATTCGCATAACAGAAACATATTTTAAAGCCGACCCAGTAAGCTCCGTAGACGTCGAAGCTGCCCTTGTTGAAATTGATAGTATTTTTGCCAAATGCGGTGTAGGTGGTAATGTAACCCAGCTTGTAGGCATGGGCGGCACCGTAACCAGTATGGGCGCTGTAAAACATAAAATGGCCAAATACGATCCGGATGTAATCCAAGGCTCTGTTCTCACTTTGGGTGATGTTGAAACCCAGATTACAGACTACAGTGCGAAAACTGTAGAAGAGAGGAAAGCAATCACAGGCTTACAACCTAAGCGCGCTGATGTTATTTTGGCAGGTGCGTGTATATTAAAGGTTATTATTACCCGCTTAGGCGTAAATAAGTTAACCATCAGTGATAGAGGCTTACGTCACGGCATGGCCTTTGATCTGTTTAAAAAATAGGGTTTATACCCAAAAAGGAGATTAACATGAAAAAACTACTTTTACTTGGTGTATTGCTGATTTTTATGCTAGCTTTTGCAGGTTGCTCATCTGACGATGATAACGCACAAGCCGCAGACGGCCCATGGGAACCAACTCGGCCAATCACAATCATCACACATGTAGCCCCTGGTGGCGGTATGGATGTTGCTACTCGCTTATTTGTAGAAATTGCTCGCGAGTATACAGATGCTACCTTTGTTGTACAAAATACCGTAGGTGGCGCAACCATGACCGCCTCACGGGAAGTATTGGAATTACCTGCCGATGGTTACACCATTTTTGGTGCGGCTATGTCTAACATAAATAATGTCGTATCCCACGAGTTTGACCAAAGTGTGTATGTTGATGGCTACTACTGGATTGCCAAAATCCAAAGAGACCCAGCCGCCATTATTATCACCACCGAAGCCAGAGACGCAGGAATGGATTTCCATGGTATCCTTGCACAAGCTGAGGAAATGGGCGGAGAGCAGATATGGGCCGTACCTATGCTTGGCGGTAATAAGCACTTTGAAGCACTCCTAACCTGGCAGACAACAGGAGTAGAAGGTACAGCTGTGCCTTTTGAATCCGGTCCTTTGGGTGCTGCAGCTGTTCTTGGTGGTGCTGCTCATGTTCAAATGGGTAACCCCTTTGACACGGTAGGACGTGATCTTTGGGTTGCTGCTATAGCCTCAGAAGAGCGTGTGCCCGGCTTTGAAGATTCTCCAACCTTTGCAGAGCTTGGTTTCCCACAGCTTAATGATATGCATATGTGGCGTGGATACGCAGTAAGACAAGGTACTCCTCCCGCAATGATTGAATGGTTCCAAGATTTAGTAACTCAAGTAACCAGCAACCCTGCTTGGATTGAGTACAACGCGGATAACGCGATTGCGCCAACGGCAGTATTTACGGAAGAGTTTAGAGATATTATCCAAGATACTATGGATATCACGGAATTCTGGCTTAGATATTTGGGTATGCTGGACTAATATTTTTCTTTGATTTAAAAATGGGAATAGGCAGCTGATACCGATTCCAAATTAAAACCTGTCTGACAGAGTGGCGGCTTGAAATGCGAAACAAGCGTTTCAAGTGGTTTTGCTGTGATAGGCAGATAGGATTTTAATTGGAATCGGTATGAATTATCAGCTGCCTGACCCATTAAATTGGAGGTTATGTTGTGCAAGAATTTGGACGTTTTTTAGCTGGTATCAGCTGGCCTATCCATATTGCAATATGGGCGGCTTTTGTTGGAGTTGCCTGGTTTGTAGTCAGGCGATTTGAAAAGCTGCGCCCTTATACCGGTCAGATTTTGGTTCTGCTAGCTATTTTGTGGATGGGTACTATGTTCTTTTTCCTTTCATATGCATTTCGCCGGCCTGTGTTTGGTAGTGATTCCACAGAAGCGGGTACCATCCCTCGTGTATGGTTCTATGCCCTTGTACCTTCTGTTGCATTAGCTCTTTTTCCTTTATTTAAAGGTAAAGGTGAGGCAGATCCTAAATGGGGCAATATGCGTCTTGTTGGTATTGTTTTGGTAGCGCTTGTTGTCAGTATTGGTTTATTTAATTACATTGGATACTATATAAGTTCGGCTATTTTTATTGTCACACTTATGTGGCTCCTTGGTTCTCGTAATAAAATCGAACTCATTGCCGTACCAGCAGGATGGGTAGCGTTTTCGTATTTTATTTTTGCAAGATTACTTCATGTCCGGCTGCCAATTGGCAGGTTATTTTCGGGCTTATTTTAATAGAAGGGGGTAGATGATATGGAGATGCTTCAAAATCTATCCGCTGGTGCGGCCATCATGTTTGGCCTTATGCCGCTCTTGATGATTTTAACGGGTACAGTTGTTGGCATAATCCTTGGTACTATCCCTGGGATTTCTACTTCCATGGCTGTTGCACTTATGTTGCCTTTTACCTTTACGATGAATCCTATCTACGGCATGGCGCTGCTGCTTGGATGTTACAAGGGCGGTAACTACAGTGGATGTATTCCCGCGGTTACAATAAATACCCCCGGGACACCTTCATCGGTGCCAACCCTCTTTGATGGATATCCCATGGCCAAATCAGGCCGGGGTGGGGAGGCTCTTGGTATTTTGCTATATTCCTCCGTAGTTGGGGGGATTTTTGGTACTTTAGTTCTTGTATTGTTTGCAACTCCCATGTCTAGATGGGCTCTCAATTTCTGGCCTTCTGAATACTTTGCTCTTTGCGTTCTTGGTCTTGCAACTATTGCCACACTTGGCGGCAAGAATTGGCCTAAGGCTTTGGTTGCCGTACTATTTGGGCTTTTGATTAATACTGTTGGTATGGATCCTATGTATGGTGTACAGCGCTATACCTTTGGGATGGTTACCCTCTTTGATGGTTTTGGGCTTATGCCTATATTGATAGGGCTTTTTGCCCTTGGAGAGCTGTTTAACAATATAGAAAACTATAAAGTTTCAGATCAGAAATTTGAAAAGTTTAAATACACATATCCTTCACTGAAAAGCTACTGGAAATTGAAATGGGCCATGCTTCGCGCAAGTGTTGTAGGCACGATAATCGGTATATTACCCGGTGCGGGGAGTGCTATCGCATCCTTTTTGGCTTATGACTTTGAAAAGCGTGTAAGTAAGACTCCTGAAGAATTTGGCAAAGGTTCTCCATATGGTGTTGCCGCTTCCGGAGCGTCTGACAGCGCTAATACCGGTGGATCGCTGGTACCTATGCTGGCTCTTGGGATACCGGGTGGTCCAACTGTTGCGGTTCTTATGGCGGCACTTATGATTCACGGCCTTAATCCGGGACCTGAGCTAATTGTCAACGAACCAGAACTTGTATATGGTATGTATGTGTCAATGTTTCTATCCAGCATTTTCTTGCTGTTTATTGGCCTTGCAGGTACCAAGCTTTGGGTACGAACCACCAATATTAAAAAGCCTATCCTGTATACATTGATTTTCATGTTTACAATCATCGGTAGCTATGCAATCAGAAATTCCTTATTTGATGTGGGGGTATGTATTGCATTTGGCGTTATTGGATGGTTGTTTAAGCGCTATGGTATACCCGCGGCTCCTGTTGTACTGGGTGTTGTGCTTGGGCGCATTATGGAAATGAGTTTCCGCCAAGCTATGATGATAGGCGGCACTGCAAGCTTTTATACACGTCCTCTAACGTTGATTTTCTTGACTCTTGCAATTCTGTCTGTATTTGTTCCTATTGTCCAAGGACGTAAAGCCGAAAAAAAAGCATCTGTAGTAAAAGCGCCTGAACCTGAAGAATCAGAAGAGTGAAATCATACGGATTCCAAGTAAAATTTATTTGGAATCCGTATCAGTTGAACAAGAATTGATGACATTGATTGAAATAGAAGTGCGAGCAGGTGAATATGGATAATCTAGTTTTGTATATATTTGCAGTATTTGGTGGTTTAGGTCTCTTTTTATACGGTATGAAGATGCTGGTAGACGGGCTGGAACTAATGGCCGGAAACCGTATGCGTTCTATTGTAGAGAGGGCTACTTCCAACAGGTTTTTAGGTATTGGAGTAGGGGGCCTAGTTACTATTATAATACAAAGCTCTACGGCTACATCAGTAATAGCTGTTGGGTTTATTAACGCAGGGCTTATGTCTCTTTCACAGGCGGTAAGTCTTGTTATTGGGGCTCATATTGGAACAACCTTTACGGCTCATTTGTTTGCTTTTGGGCTTACTACCGTAGCGCCGATTTTTATTTTTATCGGCCTTGTTTTATATTTGTTTGTTAAGAAAAAGGGCGTAAAGGATTTCGGTTTTATACTCCTTGGAGTAGGGCTATTGTTCTTCGGGTTATCTGTTATGGGGGATCCACTTAGGGTGTTTGCTGAAACACCTGCTTTTCAATCAATGCTAACCGCCTTTGAGAACCCTTTTCTCGCGATACTCGCGGGCTTTGTTTTTACTGCCATAATTCAGAGCTCTACAGCTGCTACAGGTATACTTGTTTCACTATATCTTGGCGGGGTTGATATCAACTTTACAACTGCTGCTTACTTGATTTTAGGTATTAGTGTTGGTACCACTGTTACGGCGCTACTGGCCTCTCTTGCAGGAAGGCGGGAAAGTAAGCGACTGGCACTTGCAAACTTGATTTATATTACTGTAGGAAGCGCCATTTTTGGGACACTTATGTATATCTTTCCAGGGATGTTGCAATGGTTTCAAGATACATGGAGCGATGGAGAGAGGCAAATCGCTATGTTTTACACCTTCTTCAAGGTTGGTCTTACGATAATCTTCTTGCCATTTGTAGGGCAATTGGCTGGGCTTATGTATAAAATAATGCCTAAGCGCGCACATACTACAGACACAAGAGAGCTGCACTATATTAAGACATCAAGTGAGTCTCAACCTCCTGGGGTTATTATAGAGCAGGCCTTCAATGAGCTTAACCGTATGGGTAAGATGGCTATGGAAAATTTGCAGCTTTCCCTAGAAGCATTTGTGGATAGCGATGAAGAGAAGGCCGCCGCGGTTGTTGAGACAGAGACATTAATCAACTATCTAAACCGCCAAATCACATCACTTCTTATGGAACTTGAAAACATAGATACTGTGGCAGAAATGAAAAAAATTGGTACCCTAATGTATATCGCAGCAGACTTAGAGCGCATAGGTGATCATGCAGAAAACATCACAGAGCATAAAATACGAACCAAGAAGAAAGGTAATCTTCGTCTATCAGAAGGCGCAATGGAAGAGCTAAAAACCTTAGGCCGTGCTACAATCACGATACTTTCATTGACGATGGAACTCTTTGAGATGATTAACGAGGAGACATTGGAAAAAATCTATCACCTAAAGCGTCATATCGATAACCTTGCAATGGAATATACAGAAAACCATGTGCGCCGCCTAAAATATGAAAAGACCAACCCAAGAGGTGGGGTTATTTTTGTAAACATGATTGCGAGCTTGGGCCGTTGTACAGATCATGCTAATAGTGTTGCTTATTATTTGGCCGAGGTTCAGCAGTTTAGAGATGTGAAATAGTATTTTTGCAGTGTAAAGCATGTAAAAAGCACCCCATGAGTTGAATATAATCAACGTGTGGGGTGCTTTTTTTGTACACGTAATGACATGGCAAGGTCAAGATTTTTCTTCAAGTCTTAGCTGGGCTTCTTCAATAGTTATTGATGAATCAAATATCGTATCATAGTCTTTAATCTGTTGAATATGCTCTTGGTCTAGATTTTCTGCTGTGCGGACATAGTAAGTACAGGTATATAGCGAGTCTTGTTTGCCTTTTGCTATCCCTACAATATCATTATTGATAATAGTAAACCCAGAATTTTGAGTAACTTGCTCGAACTTCTTTGTTCTTATTATCTTTACTTCAACTTTACTTTTTGCGAGTTTATCCATATGATCCCAATGATTTTGCTTTATATCTGTATATTCGTCAAATACATAGATTCTACAAACCTTTACGCCTCTATCAGCGGCTTTGCAATGTGCGGCTACTAGCTGCTCGAAGGTAGGGCATATATTATCATCGTTTTCTGAGAGCACAGATTGATTTAGGTCTGCCCAGTGTGTAGATTTGTAAGCATCACCCTTTCCTAATGTCTCTAGGAAGGCTGTGTTATGTTTAAATATTGCCGTAGGATTGGCTACTGTATAGTGCCCTCTAGCTAGTTGCTCTATTTGGTCTTTCAGCAGAGCCGCCCTTACCGGCGATTTTCTCAGTGTCCTTGTTGCATCTTCAATAATATCGTAAAACCCAGTGGATACTATGTGGGATTTGTTTTTTTCGATTATATGAAAAAAATGCTCATAGATGCTGTATGCCTTAAGGGCCTCGTCAATATTATGTCGCAACCAAATGATAATTATAGGTACCAAAAACGATATACCTGAAAGCAATATCCCATAAACATGGTTTAAGGGAAGTACCATAAGTATGAAGCCAAGAACAAGTCCAATTACCCCAAAAAGCAGCTCGTAAATATATTTAGACATTAATATACCTCTTTCGTATAAGTTTATATAAAGTATATAGGCAAATATAGGTGAAAAAGGGTATAATGTCAAAAACTAACCTACGAAAAGGGGTACTAAAGTGCAAAACTTTTTCAGTTTGGATGGACCTTTTAACAAGTATGGCGGGATGTTAGCCGACATGATTATTTTAAGTTTTATGTGGCTGTTTTTTAGTGTTATTGGGCTGGGGATAACTGTCGGAGCTTCGACTTCGGCTCTGTTTTTTGTCACTACTCGCCGCATTGCCAACCGAGAAGGCTATATCACTAGGGATTTCTGGGAGGCTTTTAAGGCCAACATAAAAAAGGCCACCATTTTATGGCTTATCGTGGTAGTGCTGGCATGGCTGATTTGGTTTAACATTAATAATATCGGTGCTGTTGGAAGATTGAGTGTGATTATATTTCCCGCTCAGATAGTGCTTCTGGCGGAAATAGTGCTTATGTCTGTATATGCCTTTCCTATGACGGCTCGCTTTGATATGAGTATCAAGCATATAATAAAGTCCAGCTTTTTTATGGCCAATAGGCACTTATTTACTTCAATTTCATGTGTGGTGCTTCTCACCGCCGCGGTGCTTTCTTTCTTTATTATCCCGCCTGTTGCTCTTTTTTTGGCACCTGGATTATACGGGCTTCTTGCTTCTTATATGATAATGAAAATTTTTAAAAAGTACCGCCCGGAAATGGACAAGGATCCGATGATGGAAATTCAAGAAATAGAGGCACAAAAAGCAGAAGAGCGCAGGAAGCGTGGCTATAGCACAGGGCAAGACTTCTGGACAGAGGTAGATGATGAAAGCGTAACTCCCGAAAGACCATGGGAACTAAGCACAGAGGAATATACGGAGCTGGTAGAGTCAGAGCCAGAAAAACATACACCTACACCAGTAAAGCCAAAGCCAAAACCTGAAGACGATTTTTGGAGTAGTGTTGAAGAAGATAGCAGTATTGAAGGGGATAATAATGAAAATTGACACTCTTTGCATCCACGGTTACAAGCATGATGACCCCACCGGAGGCATATCCGTTCCTATTCACCTGGCGTCCACATATCGCCATGGTACGGCCGAGGATTTTATTTATTCACGAATACAAAATCCGACAAGGCAAACAGTAGAGAGCACCGTGGCGGTACTAGAAGGTGGTACTCATGGCTATGCCTTCTCTACAGGAATGGCAGCAATTGCAACAGTAATGGAGCTGTTTAAACCAGGGGATCATATCATTGCTACTTTGGATTTATACGGTGGTGCTATAAGGCTATTTAGAACAATAATGGAAAACAGAGGTCTGAGTTTCGACTTTGTAGATACCAGTGATATAACTGCAATAAAAGCCGCGATAAAGCCAAACACCAAGGGCATTTATTTAGAAACTCCAACCAACCCGATGATGGATATAACTGATATAAAAGCCGTTAAAGCCGAAATTACAGGTAAGGATATATTGATAATCATTGACAACACCTTCTTAACCCCATATTTCCAAAATCCTTTATCATTGGGAGCAGACTTAGTAATACACAGCGGCACCAAGTATCTAGGAGGCCATAGTGATACAACTGCCGGCTTTGTCGTAACAGCAAGTGACAAAATAGATGAAAAATTGCGCGGCCTACATGTGTCCATTGGAGCATGTCTGTCACCTTTTGACAGTTTTCTCATACTGCGAGGCATAAAAACCCTGGCACTAAGAATGGAAAGAGCAAGCGAAAACGCCTTTACCTTAGCAAAATGGCTTCAAGCTCACCCAAGGGTAACAAAAGTGTTATACCCAGGTCTGCTGACCCATAAGGGTCATGAAATAATGAAAGCGCAAGCCCGAGGCTACGGAGCCATGCTTTCATTTGAAACAGATACTAAAGAAACCGCAAACAAAATATTAAAAAATACAAAACTAATAACCTATGCCGAAAGCCTGGGCTGTGTAAACTCACTGATAACAATACCAGCCACCTGTACCCACGAAGATCTTCCAGAAGAAGAACGATTAGCAAGAGGTATCACTGATAGGCTATTACGCTTCTCTGTAGGAATAGAAAATGTTCAGGATTTAATAGAAGACTTACAGCAAGCAATGGAGGCGTAGATATGTACAACTTTGATGAAGTTATTAATAGATATGGCACCAACTCATATAAATACGACTTCCCGGAAAGATTTAATAAGCCAGCAGATGCCATTCCTCTGTGGGTAGCGGATATGGATTTTCGCATCCCGCCAGAGGTAATGACTGCCATCCAAAAAGTAGCCGATCACGGTATCTATGGCTATACAGAAAGCAAGCTTGATTACTTCCAATCTGTGGCCAATTGGTTTGCAAATAAGCATGATTACCATATAGAAGAAGATTGGATGGTACTCGCTCCAGGAATAGTTTTTGCCTTAGGCATGGCCATAAAAGGATTAACCGCTCCGGGTGACACAATTCTTATTCAAAAGCCATTATATTATCCGATTGAAAACACTATACTGGCCAACAATCGCATAGCCATTGACAATCCGCTTATATACGAAAACGGTCTTTATACCATAGATATAGCCGACTTCGAAGAAAAAATTGTAGAGAATAACATCAAAATGTTTATCCTATGTAATCCTCATAACCCTGTAGGCCGAGTATGGACTCACGATGAATTACTCGCGATGGGCCGAGTCTGCCAGAAACATAATGTTATAGTAGTATCAGATGAGATACATTGCGATATTGTTTTTGATGGCCACAAACACTTGGTGTTCACTAATATATGCAGTGACTTTGCAGATTTCTCTATAATATGCACAGCCCCATCCAAGACATTTAACCTGGCGGGGCTGCAAGTTTCTAATATTTTTATTCCCAACAAAAAACTTCGAGGCAAGTTCAAACATGAAATATGGGCCACAGGCTATAGTCAGCTTAATACAATGGGTCTAGCTGCCTGCCACGCCGCATATGAGCACGGCAGCCCATGGCTAGATGCTCTATTGGAGTATTTAGCCGATAATGCCAATTTTGTACATGACTATCTAGCCCAGCACGTGCCGCAAATAAAATCTATTCCCTTGGAAGGGTCATATCTTAAATGGCTAGACTTTAATCCGCTAGATATCCCTCATCTCGAAATAGAAGAAAGATTGAATAACGCGAAGGTGTGGCTTTCTAGCGGTACGTCCTTTGGGGCGGCTGGGGAAGGGTTTTTTAGAGTTAATCTAGCCTGTCCGCGGAGTATACTGGAAAAAGGACTGGAGCGAGTTGTAATGGCAGTATAAGTACAGCTACTAATAATATTTGATTATTCCGCAGCTTCCACATTTTTTTCTAAATAAACCAACGTACGTGCCCCCGCAATCTAGACATAGGCCTTGCTCTTTCCTATATTTCCGAAGTTCTATTTTTTTGCGCCGTTCTTCGGCCTTTCGGTTTTCTTCTTCGGCATATTTGCGCCTTCCTTCTTCCCATTCTTGCCGTTCCATTTTCTGTTTATGCATTGTTTCCTCAAGTTTACGCCGCTCTTCCGCCTCTTGTTTGTCCTTTTCTGCTCGTTTCAGCATCTTTTTTTCGTTTGGTAGACCGATATCTCTCCAATGAACTACTTCGTTCTGCCCACTTTGTTTATTTCCGGCCGCAACAACCGTACCGTCAGATCTTAGGCCAAATATGGAATCAGAGAGTAAATGTTGAAATAGAGCCACAATATCTCTCCATGAATCTACATTCAATTGCCCAAAAGAATTATCGCCAACTGCTACAACGGTACCGTCAGATTTTAACCCATATGTGGATTTGTGAGATGGATAGACAGCAACAATATCTCGCCAAGTATTTACATTACACTGCTCATTCATATTTAGGCTACTAAATAATAGATTATCATCATTGGTAGTAGCCACAACGGTACCATCAGATTTCAAACCAAAGACAGCATCACGTCCGGTAAAAATGGATACAATATTCTTCCATTGATTAGTATGGAACGCTTTACTTAAATGTTGATGGCTGAGTAATATATCACCATTCACCTTTATACCAATTGCCGACGGTTCCAATGAGGATGGCGCTTCGATTAACGCAATATCAACAACATCTTGCCAGTTATTAATGTTGTGATTCCCGATGTCACCCGTCGCAACAATTGCGCCGTTTGATTTAAGCCCAATTGAAAAATCCAGCAAACACCAAACTTTTGTTACATCACGCCAATTGTCTACATTACACTGGTCTTTGCTATTATCTCCTGTTGCAACAACAGTTCCGTCGGATTTGAGGCCGACTATGTGACACTTACCACTGCTGACGGATACTATATCAGCCCAATCATCTACGTTATATTGAATGTCATCCAATATATTACTGACAACAACTGTGCCATTTTGCTTTAATCCAACTAAACCATCACTATGGGAGTAAATGGTCCTAATATCTCGCCAGTCTTTTATTTCATTCTCGAAGCGTTGAACCGTATCGAAACGTTGAGCTGAATCTAGGCAATCCTTTGTTTCTACTTTTGCACGTATTGCAGAAACAGTTCCATCAGTCTTTAATAAGGCAATAAACACAATAGGCGGGTAAGTGTAAAATGCTTTCTTAGGAACTTCGCACATTGTGACCGCATTTCGTTGACCGCAAAAACCTTCAAAATAGCCTGTTTCGTAGGCTTTGAAAACAGTGCCATCTGCACTTAATCCATATGTTTCATTCATTGCACACAAAATCAGATTTTGATATTTCTTAATTTCATTCCATTTGGATTTTAGTTTTGCAGCTCTCTCTTTGTGCAGCTCGTATGCTGCTTCTTTTTCAGCGAACACTTTTTCTGCCATTTGTTGTTCGGCTTGTTTAAGACATGCCGCAATTGCTTCATTATAGCTTTTCAACCGTTTTTGCAACTGCTCATCTCCAAACCGCAGGGCAAACCTATAATTTTTACTGTCCTCCAAGGTTTGGGTTAGGCGTCCGCTTTTAGCACCCTGCTCCAGTCCTTCTTCTCCACGGACTTGTAATTCCACACACAGCTTGCCTACATAGGCTGTAGCATTTTCAGGGTCGCGATCCAGGGCATGTTCAAAGTAGGCTTCTGCGCGTTTCCAGTCGGCATCTTCCAGGAAAAGCATACCCCGTTTGACCAGGCTGTCGGTTGGGATACTAGGATCTATATTAATAGTGGTAGCCTCTTTGGTCTGGGCTGCTTCTTGCATGGACTGTTGACGCTGCATATCGCGGGCTTGCCGCTCTTCTTCCTCTCTTTTTTTGTCCTCTGCTTCCAACTCACGGATTTTTTCCTCGCAGGCCCTTATGGAATTGTTATAAATGGAAGCTGTGTCGCTATATGATCTGTATATTATTTGATATTCATGTTGTGAGGGGCGGAGGACTCTTTCCTGCAGTCTTCGTAGATCCTCATCACGCTTTCTTCCCGCATCTCTAATTGACTGATTCATCTCTGCTATGTTGCGTTCCAGTCTCCTAATCTCACCACTATTTCCTGCCATACTCACATCTCCTTTGCGTAATAGTTATAGCGCTTATTTTCACGCCTATTTTACCATATCTCCAATTTGCGTTCACATCATGATTTGATCTACCACGATATAAAAAAGCAACAAGCCCATCCTTGTGGATGGGCTTGTTCTGATGACGCGGATGTTGAACGGTTGCTAAATTGTACTAATTTTTCCTCTTTTTAAATAAACCAAACTCCCAAACCCCATAATAATTGCAATTATGCCAAGTGTAGAGTACAAGCTTACAAATGATCCGGCACCCCCGGTGAGAGGCAGTTCAATATCAAGGCGATTGCCAACATACCATACCCCGTTGGGCCTACGGATAAAGAGCAGGGTATCTCCTATATTGGTAATCCGTACATAAAAATCATCCTCTAACGAATACCATCCCGTCTCATTCACAGGAGGCTCATCGCTGATAGCAATACGCCATTGGCCCATTGGTGTCATAAACCCTGATGGAGCCAACGTTTCTACTAATTGGAAGTAGGAAAAGCGAGTTTCTAAGGCAATGTTCATGTAGTTACTTGCAATGTTTTCACTTGTTCCTGCCCATACCTGCACCCAATTACCGTTTGGTACCATGGTTTCAGCATGGACTAGCTCTTCATCAGAAGGTGTTCCTGGCCCGTCATATGCAAACAACCTAAACTGCGCTCCAGGAAGAAGAAACGTATCAATCTCATTCCAACCAGGCTGTGGGTTGCCATATATCCGGTAATCTGTTTTATGGAACCTAAAATTAATCCGCTTCGGAAGATTTGATAAGAAGTAAATCGGATAATAATCTCCTTGACCTTCGTAATCGAAGCCAGGTATCCATATATCCCGTAGTTTAAACTCGGGAGTTAGCGGGCTTAATATATCTTCTGTTGGGCCAAGCACTCTTTCAGGTGTCCATGTAATCCATCGTATATTTGTCAAAGGGTTTACAATAACCTCAAAAACCCAGTAACCGGGAGGAGTGTAAAAATGCTGAGGCGCGACCTCCCGTATACGATAGTATCCGGAATGGAAGATATTGCTTAAATCCAAACTCACACGGCCATCAGAGCCGCTTATAGCATATACTTGGGTATTTGCTTCGTTTAGAAGCGGCACCCATTTATATTCATTATCTTCTTCGCTCCACTCTTGCTGGTATAGGTAAAACCGTGCTCCTGGTAGTGGCGGTCTATCTTCAATATAGCCCTCTGTTCCAAAAACCTTTATAAAGTCGAAAGAAAAATCCGTATCCCATACAATTACAACAGCTAATTGCGAATAAACTTCATTATTCTCGTGGATAGTATTGTAACCCCGATATCTTACAATGAAGTAATGCCGTCCAACAGGTAAATTGGTAGGGATTGTCATAGATACATTTTGCAATCGTTCTGGCGCAAGGGCAGCTTGGTTAAATACCCCTTCTGTACCGATGGGAATAAGTGTATTTGCAAGATTGCCGTCAGGTACCTGGAACCACTGGTAATAAATAGTACCCCGCCAGGTAGTGGTTACTTCAGATTCGATAGAGCCGGAAATATGCCCAACTCTGAAATGAGATTCCTCCGGATTAGGTTCCTTGGTAATGGTAATTATATGCCTGGGCATTACCCAGCGCCCCTGTGTTTCTATTCCTACAAATCCAGGTACATTGCGTCTGAAATTGACAATTGCACTACCTAAAGCAGGAGTTGCATTGGATGGGAAAAGAGGGAGGCCAGAATGAGGAAATGACTGCCAATTGGCACGGGCATATGCAGGCAAATCTAACCCTGCCGGTACAACTCTAAGCTGATTATCCGAATTAGACGCATAGTTAACAGGGTCTCTTCCCCTCATTACAACAATGCCCCTGCTTGCCGGCGGAAAAAACGCGATACCGTTTGCGAAAATATTATTTGCTGTCCCTGGAACATCTCTTACAACACGAGCATCAAGTAGCTCGTCAAAGGTGTAAAGATCACCAGACCCTTTATCATAATGTACTTCGTCATAATCTATAAATACAATGCTTCTATTGACCCGGCCTGTAATGGTTCTGTTAGAGCTCCAAATATGTCCGCCGGTAATTGTAGTAGTACTGGTGCCTAAGCTTATAGCGGTTGCGTTGGCGCCGGGATTTGTTCCTGTTCCTGCCCCTGGTAGTCCAGCAGTTATTAATCCGCCTGATATATTAAGGATTACCGGCTCTCCTTCTGTATCTGTAACAATGGCTTTACCACGTAAACCTGTGGCACTCACGACTCCTCCGCTTATATTTAGGGTTGCGTGTTGGCTTGGGTTGTGGCTACGTATAAAAATTGCACAGCTTGACCGCCTATTCTCATACGCCCCAAGAGTGTTGGTGGCAGTGGACTCTACAAGGCCTCCTTCAATATAGACCACCGGATTAGTACCGGTAATGGGATGGTCAATGTCTACCGGCCCGATATTAATATTGGCTCTACTGTCTATAATAATGGCGGCACCTTGGCCATGCTGTCTTATAATTGCACCGTCTCGTATTATTAGCGTGCCACTATCTCTAACCCTTAGCATGGCAATATCATTACGTCTCATGTGTCCGATACCATCAATAACGTGAAAATGCTCTCCTCCTGTTGGAATAAAGCCTGTGTCGCCTATAAGCTCGGCATACCAATAAACCCTCACCCCGGCAGGAATATTAAGGTTGATAGTAGCGTCGGCATTGTGGTTTAGTCCTGTCACGGTAATAGTATTGCCGGGAACGGAAGCTATAAATGCTCCGTTGATTTCGGTTTGAATCTCCGAGATTGTTTTGCCTGTTATATTTATATCAATATTGCTAAATGGCGCAAACTCGATGTAGTCACCCAAATCTCTAAGGGTTATAGGCTCGTATTGATAATAAGAATAATACTCATGTTCATAATCAGTGAAAACATATGTATCATAACCCAAGTGCTCTGCGTCGCGCCCAATATTTTCATGTGCGTCGTAGTCCAAATGTCCTTGTTCATGTTCTGTGTATTCATATGTATTGCTATGTACGCTTTCTTGTTCATACGCTTCATATTCATATGTATAACAATCCGTAAACTCGAAGGGGCTTGTATTTACTTGTGCTTCATCATTCGGGTCATCTAAGGCAAATACAACAAATCCTGCAATGGTAACGATAAAAAGCAGCATGAGTAACCGCTTCCAAGAAAATATCGCTCTGGAAGAATAACGCCCTGTGTTTAGTATTTTCATTGTAAATCGCTCCTGCATAAACTAATATGTAAAAAATCCTGTAAAAATTTCGTGTATTCACGAATATTCTACAGGATAAGTACAGCACGTCAAGGGGTGAAATTTACATTTATATTACTATAATGAATATTTACATATTATTAACAATTGATTCCACGCCACCCATATAAGGTACAAGCACTTTGGGAATAGCAATGCTGCCATCTTCTTGTTGGTAGTTTTCCAAAATTGCAGCAATAGTGCGCCCAATAGCCAGCCCACTACCATTGAGTGTATGAACATGAGCTGGTTTCCCTTGGCCGTCACGATAACGGATATCTGCCCTGCGAGATTGAAAACCTTCAAAATTGCTACAGCTAGAAATCTCTACATATCGGTTATAACTGGGAAGCCACACCTCCAAGTCATAACCCTTAGCAGCACAGAAACCCAAATCACCGGTACAGCGAAGCACCACCCTGTAAGGAAGGCCTAACTGCTGCAAGATATCTTCTGCATCCGCAGTTAGCTTTTCTAGCTCAGCGTCAGATTCCTCTGGACGGGTAAATTTTACAAGTTCTACCTTATGAAATTGATGCTGCCGTATAAGTCCGCGAGTATCACGCCCGGCAGACCCGGCCTCTTTGCGGAAGCTTACACAGTAAGCTGTGTAATTAATCGGAAGGCGTGCTCCGTCTATTATCTCCTCGCGGTGATAGTTGGTAACAGGCACCTCAGCTGTAGGATTTAGGAAATAGTCTGTCTCCTCCAGCTTAAACATCATTTCATCTTCAAACTTAGGCAACTGTCCTGTCCCAAGGGCGCTACGCCTGTGCACTATTACCGGAGTAGAAAGCTCTACATAACCATGTTTTGCGTGGCGCTCTAACATAAAGTTAATCAGTGCTCGCTCCAGCCTCGCGCCCAAGCCATACATCATAACAAACCGAGCTCCGGTTACTTTGGCAGCGGCAGCTGCGTTTAGTATCCCTAAGTCTTCGCCAATTTCCCAGTGAGGCTTTGGCTCGAAGTTGAAGGTAGAAGGCTCGCCATATTTGCGTACTTCTACGTTTTCTTCATCGCTTGCGCCAATAGGTGTGTCGGGATGGGGGGTGTTAGGTATTCCCATCAAAAAGCTGTCAAGTTCATCATCGATAGCCTTTACTTGTGGCTCTAATGCTTTAATTTCATCAGCAAGTGCCTTCATTTCCGTCATAATAGCAGTAACATCCTTGCCTTCTTTTTTAAGAACCGGAATCTGCTTTGTTACCGCGTTTTGCTTTGCCTTCATTTCCTCAGATTTCTTTAGAAGCTCACGTCGGCGCTGGTCAATTTCTATAAACTTATCCAACTCATAATCCTTGCCGCGCCTATCTAGTAAGGCTTTTACGTCTGCGAAATTATCTCTTAGTGCCCTTATATCTTGCATGTTTGTCCTCCTCAATACTATTTCAGCAAAAAATGCCCTGCTGTAGGTATTTTATCCATTCTATAATAATCCAAATCATCAGTTTCGCCAACTGGTCGCATGGCTGTTAAGATTGTATTTTGCCTGAGGCTAAATACAGCAACCCCTCCGGATTGCTTAGAGGTATTAGCTGGTATCAATGATGAATGAATAACCATGGCCTTATCTTTTCCCCGCTGTAGGTACAGGTTTGTGTCTCCTTGTACCCAGTGCATAGATACTAGTGGAGACTTGCTGGAATAGGCATTTACCAGCTTTTTTCGGTTGGTTTTGGTTGCGTAGGCGTTGAATGCTACCTTTGCTACTTTGCCATTTTCGAAAGCATATAGCATATAGCCCTGATAATCTTTAGCCAGGGCAGTGTAAATAATACTTTCTCCTGGCTCTAGGCTAAGTAGGTTGGGGAGATAATCTCCCAAAGCCGAGGCCTTACAATCGGCCAAATCGTATAGTTTCATTTTATATACATTGCATTTACTTGAGAAAAATATGATTTCGTCTCGGTTGGTGGCCTCCAGCTCTTGGGAGATACTGTCTTCTTCCTTTAGATACTGTTCAGCTGATGCCCGAAGGGATACTAAGGTGATTTTTTTGAAATAGCTATGCTTGGTTAGGAATAGCTTTACATTGTAGTCGTCTATGAAGCTTTCCTCCAGTGGAGCAGGGGTGTCTTCCACCTGAATGATTTCTGTACGGCGTGGGCGGCCGTATTTTTTTGCTATTTCTTTTAGCTGATTGGATATTAGATTTCTTATGCTTTCATCATTGCCCAGTAGGGCTTTTAGCTCAGCCAGTTCTTTTTCCAGGGCTTCGCGTTCTTCCACTCTGCCCGTCAGATATTCCCGGTTTAGATGGCGAAGCTTTATTTCTGCTATATATTCCGCTTGAAGCTGGGTTATATCAAAGCCTTTCATCAAGTTGGGGATAACTTCCTTTTCTGTTGGGGTGTTACGTATGATTTTAATGGCTTTGTCTATGTCAAGTAAAATGGCTGCAAGACCTTCTAGTAAATGTAGTTTCTCCGTTTTCTTTTCTATATCAAAGGCTAGTTGACGTTTGATGCAGCCCATTCTAAAGGCTGTCCATGCTTCTAATATTTCCCTAATTCCCATAACACGCGGGCGGCCGTCTACTAAGAAGTTGAAATTGCAACTAAAGGAGTCTTGCAATGTTGTAAGGGTGAATAGCCGCTGCATTATCTGGTCTGGGTTGGCGCTGCGCTTGAAATCTATGGTTATTTTTAAGCCTTTAAGGTCAGTTTCATCTCGTACATCATTGATATCACGGATTTTATTGGTTTTTACCAGGTTTGCGACTTTATCTATTATGGCTTCTATCGTAGTGGTGTAGGGGATTTCGTATACTTCTATACATGAGTTTTTTTTATCGATGCGGTACCTGGCTCGCAGTTTAAATGAGCCTCGTCCTGTGGCGTAGATATTTTCTATTTCAGATTGGTTATATATCAACTCCCCACCTGTGGAAAAGTCTGGGGCGGGTAGGGTTTTGATAATATTGCTGTTAGGGTTTTTCAGCCAGGCGATAGTGGTATTGCATACCTCTTTCAGGTTAAAACTGCAAACGGTACTGGCCATGCTTACAGCTATGCCCTGGTTGGGGGTTACCAACAAGTTAGGAAAAGTGGTAGGCAAAAGGGATGGCTCTAGCATAGTTGAGTTGTAGTTAGGTACCATGTCAATTACGTTTTTATCTATATCCCGAAAAATTTCCCGGCATACTTCATCTAGCTTAGCCTCGGTATAGCGGCTTGCGGCATAGGCCATATCACGGGAGTATTGCTTGCCGAAGTTGCCCTTGGAATCTATAAATGGGTGTATAAGGGCATCATGCCCACGGGTTAGGCGCACCATGGTTTCGTAGATTGGGCCGTCGCCGTGAGGGTTAAGGCGCATAGTCTGGCCCACTATATCGGCGGATTTTATGCGACCTCCTGTTAATAGGCCCATTTTGTACATAGTGTATAGCAGCTTGCGGTGGGCAGGTTTAAAGCCGTCAATCTCTGGTATTGCCCGGGAAATAATTACACTCATTGCGTAGGGCATGAAGTTTAGTTCTAGGGCATTGGTTATGGGTTGTTCTATTATGTGGTTTTCCGTTATTGTTAATTGTTCAGTTTTTTTGGTTTTCTTTGGCAAGTTTGGTCAGTCCTTTTCATTATGTGCTTGCATTGCCATGCTTAGGCGATTTGTTTTTTTTGGTAAAAGCTGTGCTTCGCTTTTCGGCTTCGAATATAAAATATCCGTCTGCTTCATGGATTTTTACACCACCAAATATGGCGATAAGCTTGTTTTTATACCAGTCTCTGCGCTTGGTAACCATGTAGAATTTCCCGCCCAAAGTAAGCCGGTTAAAGCCTTTTTCTATAAACAGCTTTGGCACCTTAAAATCCGCGTGATAGGGTGGATTTGAGGCTATTATGGTAAATCCGGCTGTATTTATATTTTCGTAGGCGTTGCCTTGAATGAAGTTTATTCCTTCTATGCCGTTTCGGGTGGCGTTATTTGCGGCGTATTTTACAGCAATTTTATCAATATCTGTCATATATACATTGCTGGGGGACATATGTTTTGCGGCAGTTATGCCTACTACCCCGTAACCGCAGCCTAAATCTAACACCTTGTCCTTAGGGCTAAACTCGATTAACGCAAGCATAGCAAGTGTGCCCCTGTCTATTTGGTTTGGGGAGAATAGAGAAGGGGTTGTTTCGAAGATTAAATCATAGCCTTTGATATTTGCGGTTAGTTTGCCCATCATCCTGTCTCCGATAAGTCAATGTACAGATGCCCATAGTCTTCTATAAAGGCCTTGCGCCCTTTTAGATTATCCCCTAATAAAATCTCAAACATTTCTTGTGTTTTGGCGGCATCAGTGGGGATTACTTGCACCAGGCGGCGGGTTTCCGGGTTCATTGTGGTTTCCCACATCATTTCTGGTTCGTTTTCCCCTAGGCCTTTGGAACGCTGAATATTGTATTTACTTCCGGCTTTTTCTAGTTTAGATGCAATTTCGGCCTTGTCTTTTTCTGTATAGGCGAACTGAGTTTTTTTACCGGATGTAATCTCGTAAAGAGGGGACTCAGCGATATATACTTTTCCCGCTTCAATAAGTGAGGGGGTTAGGCGGTATAGCATGGTTAGGATTAGAGTGCGGATGTGATAGCCGTCATAGTCTGCGTCTGTGCAGATTATTATACGCCGCCAGTTAAGCTTATCCATATCAAAGGCGCTTAGGTCACGGCTGTTTTTGTGTTTTATTTCTACTCCGCAGCCCATAACACGTAGTAGGTCGGTTACAATATCATTGTTGAAAATCCTGTCGTAGTCGGCTTTTAGACAGTTAAATATCTTGCCACGTACCGGCATTATGGCTTGAAATTCGGCATCGCGGCCTAATTTGCAGCTGCCCAGAGCAGAGTCACCTTCTACTATATATAGCTCCCGGCGGGCGGTGTCCTTAGTACGGCAGTTTACGAATTTTTCTACGCGGTTATTTAGATCCAGAGTTCCCGTCAGCTTCTTTTTTAGCGTGATGCGGGTTTTTTCTGCTGATTCTCTACTGCGTTTATTGGCTAGTACCTGGCCTGCCAGCTTGCCTGCATCTGATTTATTTTCAATGAAATAAATCTCCAGTTGCTTTTTCATAAAGTCTGTCATTGCGTCTTGGATGAAGCGGTTGGTTATGGACTTTTTGGTTTGGTTTTCATAGGAGGTTATTGTGGAGAATGAGCTAGTTATTAGAATCAGGCTCTCCTCGATATCAGGGAAGCTGACTTTTTTCTCGTCTTTTTTGTAGTGATTTCCAGCTTTTAGGTAGGTATCCACAGCAGATACAAAGGCAGCCTTCATAGCCTTATCCGGTGAGCCGCCGTATTCTAGGTGGCTGGAGTTGTGATAGTACTCTAGGATATTTACATCGTTGGAGAAGCAAAAAGTAATATCAAATTTTAACTTATATTCTGGTTTGTCGGCTCGATCTCGCCCTTTAGTTTCATGTGACAGTAGTACCGGGTCTGTCAGAGCTGTTTCTCCTGCCAGTTCTTTTATATAGTCGGTGATGCCGTTTTCATATTTGAACTCGAAAGTCTCGCTGTTTTCCTCATCTATTAATATAAATAAAACCCCGGCATTTACTATGGATTGGCGCCTTAATATGTCTTTGTACCAGTCTATGGGTATGTCAATTTCGGTAAAAACCTCTGTGTCCGGCCGCCATGTTATCGTGGTGCCTGTGGTTCGGCCTGTATATTTTTCTTTTTTCATATCCCCTACAATATTGCCTTTTTCGAAGTGAAGGTTATATTTCCAACCGTTTTGTAGGATTTCTGCATCCATATACTCGGAGCTGTATTGAGTAGAGCATAAGCCAAGTCCGTTGAGGCCTAAGCTAAAGGCATAGCTGGCCTCATCATCATTGTTATCGTACTTACCCCCGGCGTACATTTCACAAAACAGTAGTTCCCAGTTATATTTTTCTTCTATCGGATTATAGTCTACTGGCATACCCCGGCCTTTGTCTTTAACGGTAATAGACAGGTCTTTATGGCGTGTGACTGTTATCTTATTGCCGTGGCCTTCTCTGGCCTCGTCTATGGAGTTGGAGATTATTTCAAAAATAGCATGCTGACAGCCCTCTAAGCCGTCTGAGCCAAAAATTACAGACGGGCGTTTTCTTACCCTATCCGCTCCTTTTAACTGTGTAATACTTTCATTGCCGTACTCTTTTGTATTCATTTCTACCCCTTTTACAATGAGGGCTCTGCCCTCAAGCTAGAAAATTTGTTTCATACTACTCTACTATACAAGGATTACAGCGTCAAACCCCCCAATCCTCGCATGCCAGCCGACGCTGCAAAATCTTTAATCCAGCGATGCAGGATTCGTAATCAGGCATAACCCCTTCAACAATGGCCCAAAACTTCCATGAGTGGTTCATTTCAGCCAAGTGAGCTAGCTCGTGGACAATTACATAATCTATTATCTCGTCTGATGCCATGCCAAGGCGCCATGAGAAGTTAATATTTTTATTTGATGAGCAGCTGCCCCACCGGGTTTTTGCACTATTGATCTTCACTTGCTGCGGGGTCTGATTCATTATGGCTGCGAAATGATTAGTTCGTAAAACGAAATGGTCATACGCAAGCTTACGGTATATTTTTACACAGGTGGACTTTATAACTTCAGGAGAAAGACCTGGTGGCATATAAAACCCTTCCCCATCAAACCCTGCACGATTTCCTTTTCTTTTTACAACAGGATACTCCTGTCCCCGCCACATAAGCATACTGCCGTAATCCACAACAAATTCATCCCGGCGTGCAATCAATGACCGCTGAGTACTCAGTTTCTCTTTAATCCACATCATTTTAGATATAACAAAAAAATCTATATCTTCCAAAGGTTTATTAAGAGGTGCGCGCACCTCTACATGACCGTTTCGGATATGTATTGCTGTCGTTTTGCGGTTTGACCGCACTAATTTATATTCCATCAAAATCACCTGCCTATCTTTATAGCATAAATCAAAAGAATATGTTATAAGTCCATAGTAAAAACGCATTAAGGCATTGCGATTTTTACTCATTGATTTAATCTTTTGCCTTTGGCAAAAACATTCGTAAAAACGCATTAAGGCATTGCGATTTTTACTCATTGATTGGGGTGCAGGATGAATCTTAGAGACGTATTAACTCGCCAGCAGGCAATCCTTACCGATTTAGAAGCTCAGATAAACGCCTACGAAACATCTGATCTTTTTCGTGAAAATGCTGTGCTTAAAAATCAGGTTCAGGAACTTTCTCAAAACAACAGCGATTTAGCTAAAAGGGTGAACTACCTAAAGGAGCAAAATACCCACTTACAAGAGGCTCTATTCGCTCACGCCAACAAGGAGCGTAGCTTCCTTATCAATAAATCTAAGGAAAGATTATGGGTTTACTTCGGTCAAGCCAAGAACCGCCAAATAGATAATCTTACAGCTCTGGAAACAGATATAAAATTCCGTACAGGCCAAATTATAGAAGCACTTCACCAAAACAAAGTAGAATTAAGCCATCCACTATACCAGCAAGTAAAAGCCTTCCAGGAAGAAACAATAAAGGCCGTACAAGAAGCCCAGGCAAAAATTGCAGCCAACAACGATTTTATAACTCCAGCTGATTACGAGGCCTACAACCAAATGCAAGAAAAACCTCTAACTCCAGAGCAGGTGCTAGCAATAGCGAGAAAGTACAGCATGGAGCGATTTGTAGGGCATAAGCTAATAAGTACCATTGGGATAATATTGATAATCATAGCCGCAATATTTGTAGGGCAGTTTACCCTCCGCCAGATGACAGATGCCCAGCGAACCATTGGTATATTTATCTTTGGCGGAGGGCTTCTTGTGGCTGGGGAGTTTGTTAATCGCAAAAAAGCCCGGTTTATTTCTCTAATCGTATCTGCCGGAGGGGTGGCAATTTTATATATAGCCCTGGCTTTTAGTTATTTTGCCCTGGATGTGTTTGGGATGATTCCAGCTTTAGCTATATGTGTTGCCATTACCGCAGTAGCTTTTTACATGTCTACCCGATACAAAGCTCAGGTTTTATTGGTTTTTGCCTTTGTTGGTGGACATTTGCCCTTTGCGGCTATTGGGATGGATACGGAGCTTTTATACGGCCTGATGGTGCATTTTATTATTCTTAATCTGCTGGTTCTACTGGTTTCGTTTAAAATGAAGTGGATGGTTTCTACCTTTATTGGACTGGCATTAAATAGTATATCTATATGGGTAATATTGATTACAATTGCCACTGCGCCCTATATATCGCCCTTTATCATGGCGGGATATATTTTTTTTGCTTTTGCAATTTATACAGCCGTACCCATTATTGGTACCTATGTAACCAAGGCGCGCTTTAATATGATGGATGCGGCAGTTATTGGCATCAACACAGTTGTAAGCTGCGCCACTATGTATATTGCTTTTTTGATATTCGGCTGGGCAGATTTCTTAGGGCTTTTGGCCTTAGTCTATGCCGTAGTTTATTTTGCCCTAGCTTTGATTCTTTGGAAAAGGTTCAGCGATGCCGATACTATGCGTGATCTTGCTGCATTAACTGGATTGGTATTTTTTATCCTTATTATCCCATTTCAATTTGACATTATATGGCTTAGCTTAGGTTGGTTATTGCAGGGTGTGGCTATGGGGATTTATGGAATATTGAAGTCAAATAAGCGGGTACGATATGCTGGGTTTGTGATTTTTGGGCTATGTCTTTTGATTTTTGTAACAATTGATATTTCAATGTACATTGAAGGCTATAGCGGGCTTCATTTTGGGTTTAGATACTTATCTGTAACCGTAGGTAGTTTGCTTATTCTAGGTGCGTATATCTATAAGAAGGCCATTTTCACGATGCCAATGCAGGTGTATAAGAATCTGGCATTGGCCAATATATGGATTTATCTACTATACCTATCCAGCCATTTAAGTGACAGGATTTATTTTGTATATCCACTTAGTGACACATACCTTGTGATAGTGATCCAAGTAATAATTTCTTGGGTGCTGGCTTTTAGTTTTTCTCGTATGAAATCATTATTTGACAGTGGTACTAGGGTGCTTGTGATTATTCTTTATATCGCGGGTATCGCTGGGATATTTATTTTTAATTTTTATCAAGGGCCCAGTCATGTGCCAATAACAACAGCAGACCCAGGCATAACTATAGGCAGCACCATTATAATTGTTGCCTTAGTAGGCTTGGCAGTATTTAGCCTATATGATCTTCTAAGACATTTTGTTGTAATGGGTGGCCTTAACCCAAGTCATGTTCAAGTGATTGTATCCGGATATGCATTGACGGTTATTACTCAAAATATTTTATTACATTACGGTATTGCTTTTACGAATATATGGCTTAGTGTTTTCTATGTATTATCAGCCCTGGGATTTATTATTTATGGCTTTGCCAAAAAGCATATGTTAATGCGCCGTATCGGTTTAGGGCTTGCGCTGATTACTGTTGCTAAGGTGTTTTTCCTAGACCTCGCCGGGGTATCAACTCAGCAGCGTATTATTTCCTTTTTCATTATGGGTGTGATTCTTATGGGAATTGGATATATGTATCAATACTTTAGTAAACGTCTCGAAGCAAACATAGAACTAGACAAGGAAGAGGTTTAATCTCTTTCATCATAGGCAAAAATCTGACTAAAACGATTGGATTGAGCCTATGAAAAAATTAATAATTTTATTTGTATTCTTCCTTCTTGCGCTAACCGGCTGTGTATCGGCGCTCACTTCTCCCGCAGTAGAGGAACCTGACAGCCGGTTTTTTGACGTCCATGAAGAGACCCCGGTAGTAGAAGTTGCAGTCGAAGCTCCCGGTCCGGTACCTTTTGCAGTGCTGTATAGCGCATTAGACATCCAAGGAGCAATGTATGAACCTACCGATGGAGCGTACTTAGGTGCATGGCTTCGTCCAGATATGACAAAGACAGCCTTCGAAGAAACAGTAGGCAATAAACACGCCGTTTTTGTGTTGGAGATGACCATAGGCGATGCCTTCCCCGCCACCTGGATTCTTCAGTCATTAGCAGCTCAAGCCGCACCCTTAATTATTTTACAGTTACCATGTGATGATGATTTCCCACTGGAAGAATTGGCTAATTTTGCATACGAGCTTGGCACATACAATCTGCCTGCATTTATCGTTTTTAATCCCCACACACCAGAGTCGAATATTACCCCAGAGGACTATGTTCTTTTATTTCGTTATGTAAGAATTATTTTCAGGACTTACGCGCCAATGGCGGCCTTTGTATGGCATGGCTACAGTAATGAAGCAACGCCGGAGAGCCCATTTTATCCAGGTCATGATGTAGTGGACTGGGTAAGCATTAAGATGTTGGCCCCTCAAGATAGTGATGGCTTTATTGTAGATATCCCATCTCAACTTAAACCCTTTTATTTAAGCTTCCAACAGGATAAGCCTATAATCATACTGCCCATAGGAGTGGGGCATTTTTCCCGAAGAGATTATGTATACCGCGTCTCACAGGCGGCAGCGGAGATCAAGCGTGTATACGAAGCCATCAGGGATACCTTTCCACGGGTGCATATGGTAATTTATGCAAGTCACAATATATCTACCCCTGACGGAGATGATTTTAGTCTAACCAAGGAAGAAGCCTTAATCACCGCTTACAATACCGCAATATCAGACAGCCACTTTATCACTAGGTTAGAGTCTGGCAGGATTGATAGTCACGTATGGATGCGCTCACCCCTTCATGGCTATTATTACAATGGCGAGATATTCATAGACCGTGAAATCTTAACTACCAGGCGGCACTTGCCTATCCCTTCTGCAACAACAGAAATCAATGGCCGCATCTTTGTAAATACAGCATCAGTAAATAATATGAAAATAGCAACCGATCACACTCGTCGGGTAATCTATGTTCATCCAGGGCAATAAATTTCCATATATACATTCTTTATAACCAATGTTATACTGCCCAAAGGAAAAGATTCCCTAGGAGGCTCAAATGATTAATTTAGTAGTAGATAGCGGCTGTGACATTAGCCAAGAAAAGGTAAACCACGGCAACTGTAGCCTTTCTTACGTGCCGCTTAACTTGCAGTTAGAGGATAAGATTTATTTAGATGATGAAACTCTTGATATAGAAGATTATCTAAACAGCATGGCTAATAGTCCTGTAGGAGTAAAAACCTCTGCTCCATCCCCGAATCTATTTTATGAGAAATTTAAAGCCGCTGGAGATAGCGTATTTGTAGTAACCCTATCCAGCAAGCTGAGCGCCACATATCAAAGTGCCATAACAGCGAAAAATATGTACATTGAAGAATATGGCAAAAAATTCATCCATGTATTTGATAGTCTAACAGCCTCTGTCGGCCAAGGGATTATTGCAATGAAAATATCAGAGCTGCTGGAAAAAGGCACTCACAGTCTAGACGAAGTAGTTGAGCAAGTGAATCATTTCATGAAAGGTGCTCGCACCTATTTCATACTAGATAAGTACGACAACTTAGTAAAAACTGGACGTATTAAGCCCTACATTGCCAAACTTGCCTCCTTCCTAAATGTAAAGCCTATCTGCGGGGACGAAGAAGGTGAAATAAAAATGGTAGATAAAGCTCGTGGGTACAATAAAGCCATCTCTAAGCTGGTAGAAATCATAAAGAATAATACCCACGACCTAGAAGAGCGGGTAGTGGCCATCTCTCACTGCAAATGCTATGAAAAAGCTGTGGCTCTAAAGGACGAAATCTTAAAGCATCTAAAAGTCAAGGATGTGCTAATAGAAGAATGTAAAGGCATAGTTGCCACTTATGCAAATAGAGGCGGGGTAGTACTAGCCTTATAGATTTATTTTTTGGGGTAAAAGCTGTAACGCCACTGCTGGGCAATTTTTGCAGTGGCGTTTTTTTATTCTCTTTGAAAATGAGTTGAATTCCTGTCGCTACTGCTATAATATATCAAAAAAAATATATGTACAAAGAAAGGGGTAATGGTTTTGGAAACCGTTTTCCAAAGAATTAAAAAAATTGGGATAGTCCCTGTAGTGAAGCTTGAAGACGCAAAAGATGCGGTATCTCTTGCAAAGGCTTTAATGGACGGCGGACTTCCCTGTGCGGAAGTTACGTTTAGAACCGCTGCCGCTGAGGAATCTATCAGAAACATAGTAGATGCTTTCCCAGAAATGTTGGTAGGTGCTGGTACAGTATTAACCCTTGAGCAATTGGAAAAAGCTTTAAACGCTGGAGCAAAGTTTATAGTCTCTCCTGGCTTCAATCCAGAAATCGTTAAGGCTTGTATTGCCAAAGAAGTGCCCGTATACCCAGGTTGCAGCTCCCCCACAGACATTGAAGCCGCGATGAGTCTTGGGCTTAAGACGGTAAAGTTCTTTCCAGCGGAAAATATCGGCGGGATTGCGGCAATTAAAGCCATGTCTGGCCCATATGGTGACCTAACCTTTATCCCAACAGGAGGCGTAAGCGCCAAAAACATCAACGATTACCTAAGCTTCCCAAAAGTTGTAGCCTGTGGCGGAAGCTGGATGGTAGACCCAAAGCACATCGAAAGCGGTAATTTTGAAGAAATCACACGTCTTACCCGTGAGGCTGTAAACACTGTTTTAGGCTATACACTTGCCCATGTAGGCATCAACTGCCCAGATGAAGCAGGAACGCACACTGCCGCAAAAATATTTTGTAATCTTTTCGGTATGGAATACAAGCCAGGCAATTCCTCTGTATTTGCAGGTAGCATAGTAGAAACCATGACCCCGCTACCAGGCCGTGGTGTAAACGGTCACATCGCTATCGGCACCAAATACATGGAACGTGCTATGTACCAGCTAGAAAATCTAGGCGTAAAATTCCTTCCAGAAACTATCAAAAAAGACCCAAAAGGTAATATCAAAGCCATATACATGGACATGGATATCAACGGCTTTGCAGTACATTTAATACAAAAATAAGGAGCGTTTTACATGAAAAAGATTATCACCTTTGGAGAAATAATGCTTCGCCTAGCCCCAATAGGCTATGAGCGCTTTGTGCAAGCAGAACAAATGGGTGCAACTTACGGCGGCGGCGAAGCCAATGTAGCAGTATCTCTTGCCAACTATGGTATGGACGCGGCCTTTGTAACAAAACTACCAAAACATGAAATCGGCCAAGCCGCAGTAAACTCTCTGCGTCGCTTTGGGGTAGATACCTCCAAAATCACCCGTGGTGGCAACAGGGTAGGTATCTATTACCTAGAAAAAGGAGCAAACCAACGGGCTTCAAAGGTAGTATACGACCGCGCGGATTCCGCAATTGCCACAGCCGTGCCGGAAGATTTTGACTGGGATAAAATATTCGAAGGAGTGGACTGGTTCCACTTTACCGGAATCACCCCAGCCATTTCCAAATCAGCGGCAGAAATCTGTAAAATAGCTGCGCGTACTGCCAAAGAAAAAGGCATAACCGTAAGCTGTGACCTTAACTACCGCAAAAATCTATGGACAAAGCCGGAAGCCGGAGAAACCATGGCTCAGCTTATGCCGTATGTAGACCTTTGTATCGCCAATGAAGAAGATGCCGCTGATGTGTTTGGTATAACTTCATCTGGTACAGATGTAACCGGTGGACACTTGAATCATGATGGATATATAGATGTCGCAAAGCAGCTTGTAGAGCGCTTTGGCTTTAAATATGTAGCAATCACTCTAAGAGAGTCTGTTTCAGCCAACCACAATGACTGGTCTGCAATGCTATACGATAATACCGGAGCTTGCTTCTCCAAGGTTTATAATATCCGCAATATCGTGGATAGAGTAGGCGGCGGCGATAGCTTTGGCGCCGGGCTTATTTATGGATTACTCTCAGGATTAGGCAAGCAAGAAGCGCTAGAATTTGCAGTAGCAGCAAGCTGCCTGAAGCACTCTATAGAAGGTGACTTTAACTTGATGAGCGTTGCGGAAGTTAACGCACTAGCCGGTGGCAATGCAAGTGGGCGCGTACAGCGATAAAAAGGAGGAAATCTCATGGCAGCAAATTCATGGTTTAAGTGTGATAGTTGCGAATATGCAGAGCGCAGATTATTACCAGATCACGTAACAGTATCAGACACTCCCTGCCCAGAATGTGGCGGGAAAATGAGAAGAACATAAGAGGGGTAAAATTTATGGAAAAATCAACATGTCCAAAATGCGATTTTCCGGCCCGTCCGGTTTCTTCTGACGGTAACACTGTAACATATCAATGTGAAAGAGGAAGTTGCGGCCACGTTTTTTCAAAATAGTAATCCAATTCGGTCTTGTTTGACACAGGATAGAGGTATTATTGTGAGAGGATTATTAATAATAATTACCGCAATCATTGTATTTTTTATTGTGGGTTGGGTTGGACATTTTTTTTATATACCAATAGTATTAACCCTTGCACTGATTATGTGGTTTTGCATTAGCACTCGCAACACAGCAAAAGTGAAAGCTCGCAAATCAGGTAAATCTGATTTCGAAAAAAAGAGATTATCTGTAAGGCAGTCCATCCCTGCCGATATGGGCGCACTTATTGACCATCCCGATGCGACGAGTATAGTCGGATACTATAAAGAAGGGGTTGTGTTCACAAAGAATAAAATGCCTATAGGCACGTATAGGAAAGATATTGGTGATGCTTATCAATTTTACTATAATGATATGGATCATACTAACAAGAATCATGATGTAAGAATTGGCTGGTACTCAGATAAAAGTCATGGTGGTGGAATGATTTTTGTATACGAAAATGTACACTCAGGAGTAGCCCCAGAGTTAATTGCCGAACAACATGATAAGTGGATACATCCAAAAGATGATTATGGCTATAAAGCAGTAGAACTATCAAATCTCAATGACACGATTGGTGCATGCGCGGCTTATGCTATATTACGCCATGCCTGCAACGAACTAAATGACAATGAGCTACTCAAGCACTTTCTTAAGCAATAATTATAAGGGTTGTCGCCGGACAGCCCTTTTTTATTGCCCATTGACATCTTTAGACCAGTATCTTAGACTAGTTCTAAGATTTTGCCAGAAAAATATTTCCAATGGGGGTATAAGAGTGGATAATCAATTAAAGGCAATAAACCGTGGCTTTCTTGGCGGAGAGCCTACTTTTTTGAAGGATAAGGAAATCGGTTTCCATAACCGCGACCTTGAAGAGAAAGTGTTACAGTTCGGGGAGGGGAATTTTCTTCGAGCCTTTGTAGACCTTTTTATCGACCAGCTTAACGGGCAGGGACATTTCAACGGAAGCGTTGTTGTTGTACAGCCGATAGCCCAAGGTATGACCGAAGCCTTAAATGCTCAAGAAGGTTGTTATACCGTAGTACTAAGGGGTTTGGAGAATAATAAGCCCGTAACTTATAAGCGTATCGTCACCAGCATTAGCCGTGGCATTAATCCATATACAGATTTTGACACATATAAAAATACAATGAAAAATCCTAGTTTGCGCTATATCATCTCCAATACTACAGAGGCTGGCATTGCCTATGTAGAATCAGATAAATTAGAGGACTGTCCCCCCGCCAGCTTCCCAGGCAAGGTGACAGCCCTTTTATATGAGCGTTTTAAATTATTTTGCGGTGATCCCACAAAAGGGTTTATCTTTCTGCCATGCGAACTAATAGACAATAGCGGTGACATGCTAAAGGAAATTGTACTGCGTCATGCCATAAGCTGGAATTTGTCAGAAGATTTTATCTCCTGGATAAAAGAATCCAATTATTTTGCCAATATTTTGGTTGATCGCATAGTAACCGGCTATCCAAAAGACGAGATCCCAAATTTTGAAGCCGAGCTGGGTTATAAAGACAATTTGCTGGTAACCGGAGAGATATTTCACTTCTTTGCAATAGAGGCTCCCAAACAGGCTTTAAAGGAAATGGAAGAGGCCTTGCCCTTTGCAAAGGCAGGCCTTAACGTAGTGCTGTCAGACGATATCACACCCTATAAGCTACGCAAGGTGCGAATCCTTAACGGTAGCCATACCATGTCCGTCCTTGCCGCTTCCCTAGCAGGGAAGGAGACTGTTGGGGAGATGATGGCAGACCCGCTGTTTGTGGAATATCTGAGAAAGGGCATATACAAAGAAATAATCCCGACCCTGGACTTAGATGAGGAGGATTTAAACTCCTTCGCAGCATCGGTATTTGACCGATTTGCCAATCCTCATATCAAACATTATTTGCTAAGCATAGCTCTAAACTCAGTTTCTAAATTCAAGGCCAGAGTACTGCCAACCATTTTGGATTATCATAAGAAAATGAACAAGCTTACAGATGTTTTGACCTTTGGATTTGCGGCACTTCTAGCTTTTTACAAAAATGAACCCCAAGATAATCCTGAGATTTTAGAGTTTTTCAAAGGACTTAATGGGGATGTCGATTCATATGTAAAAACCGTATGTGCAAATACAGATTTGTGGGATATAGACTTAAACCAAATCCCTGGCTTTACAGTAAAAGTCACAGACTATGTTAAGGGCATCTTGGAAAATGGCGTAAACCAAACCATTAATAATTTCGGAGTGAACAAATGATTAAGACAAAAAATTCAGTGATAATTGGCCGCGACGATAATGTAGCCGTGGCCATAGAAGACCTAAAAAAAGGTGACCGCATATTAGATGTGAAAGCCACAGAACCCATTCCGGCAGGGCATAAAATCGCTATAAAACCAATATCAAGCGGCGAGCCTGTAATTAAATATGACCACCCAATAGGCACTGCCACAGCAGATATAAAGCCCGGAACCCATGTCCATAGCCACAATGTAAAAACAAATCTATCCGGTATAGAAGAATATACCTACAACCCAACAAAAATAAATGAACCTTCCGCATCATCTTTCCAAGAAACCTTCATGGGCTATGTACGCCCTGGCGGTAAAGTTGGCATCCGGAACGAAATCTGGATTATCAACACAGTAGGATGTGTGAATAAGCTGGCGGAAAAACTGGCTGCCGAAAGCACACGCCGCCACTATGGCCGAGTGGATGGGGTTTTCACTTTTGTTCATCCATATGGATGCTCTCAGTTAGGGGCAGATCATGAATATACACAGCACATTCTCAAAAACCTAGCCAACCATCCCAATGCCGCCGGGGTATTAGTGCTAGGCCTTGGTTGCGAAAATAATCATATTGACGAGTTTAAAAAAGTCTTAGGCACCTGGGATGACAATCGAATGAAGTTCCTTAATGCCCAAGATGTATCTGATGATATAGCGGCAGGGATTTCCATTATAGATGAGTTGGTAGACTATGCCGAATCCTTTAAGCGCGAAGCGGTGCCTGTAGAGAAGCTTGTAATCGGGTTAAAATGTGGCGGATCTGACGGATTTTCCGGTATAACTGCCAATGTGCTGGTAGGCAGCCTTTCTGATGCGGTTATTTCACAAGGAGGCACATGCCTTCTTACAGAGGTGCCAGAGATGTTTGGAGCCGAAACATTATTAATGAACCGCTGTATTAGCAACGAAGTATTTGTAAAATCCGTGTCTTTGATTAACGATTTTAAGGAATATTTCATAAGGCATGGCCAAGAAATTTATGAAAACCCTTCACCAGGCAATAAAGAAGGGGGTATTACCACATTAGAAGAAAAATCCTTAGGCTGTACGCAAAAAGGCGGCCTGAGCCCTGTTGTAGATGTGCTTAACTACGGCGAAACAGTAACAAAGCCAGGGCTAAACCTACTACAAGGCCCAGGCAATGATATTGTGGCAGTTACCAACCTGGCCGCAGCAGGAGCGCATATTATCCTATTTACAACAGGAAGAGGTACTCCACTTGGAGGGCCTGTACCTACAGTAAAAATCTCTAGTAATACTGCTCTTTCCACCAAGAAGCCCCAATGGATTGATTATGACGCAGGAGTACTATTAAACGGAGATGCCGCACGCTTAGAAAACGTAACCAGCGATTTTCTTGCGTACCTATTACGTCTAGCCAGCGGTAAAGAACAGGCTAAAAATGAAGAAAATGACTATAGGGAAATCTCTATTTTCAAAGACGGCGTAACATTATAATACTAATCGAAACGCCTATAAGGAGGTAATATGGAAAAAATACTAGCTTTTGTAGATAGCCTGCTTGCAACTTCCACTCCTGAGGCTCCTGCCTGGAATGTAGAGCATGCCCTCAGCGGCAAGCCAGCAAAGTGGAACTATATAGACGGCTGTATGATCAAAGCCATATTGGACTTGCACAGGGCTACCAATGATGAAAAATATTTTGACTTTGCGAAAAAATATATTGATTTCTTCATAGATGAAAATGGCGATATCCCGACCTATAACCCAAAGGAATACAACTGCGACCATATCAATATGGGTAAGGTGCTATTCCCCCTATATCGAGCCACGCAAGACCAGCGATACAAAAACGCCGCGAAACTACTTTATTCCCAACTCCAAACACATCCTAGGATTTCATTAGGCAATTTTTGGCACAAAAAAATATACCCCAACCAAGTATGGTTGGATGGACTGTACATGGTTCAGCCGTTTTATGCGGAATATGATCAGATGTTTCACAACGGCGAAAATAAAGATGATGTGCGTAATCAGTTCCGTCGTGCCAATGAAGTAATGACAGATAAGACGATCGGGCTTATGTATCACGGCTATGATAGATCTCGAAAGATGTTTTGGGCAGATAAAGTCACAGGTCTTAGTCCCAGTTTTTGGACACGCTCCATTGGTTGGTATGCTATGGCGTTGGTGGATACACTTGAGATAATGACTGTATGGTTGATGAAATCGCATCTTGCGAGGCTATCAGCGGCTTTGCTAAGTTATGCTGACCCTGAAACAGGGATGTTCTACCAGGTTACAGACCAAGGGCCACGAGAAGGAAATTATCTGGAAACCAGCGGCACATGCGCAATTGCATATGCATACATGAAAGGCGCGCGATTGGGTTTTATAGAATCCGGATACCATGAAATTGGAAAAAGAACTTTTGAGTCCATTGTAAAGCATAAATTTGAAATAACAGACGATAGTTTCGTGCTAAAAGATATTTGTCTGGTAGCGGGTCTTGGCGGTATGCCAGGAAAAGGAGATTATCAGCCTCGTGACGGCAGTTATGAGTACTATATTTCAGAACCGCGGGTAGACAATGATGCAAAAGGCGTAGCACCATTTTTATATGCCTATGCAGAGACATTAAAGGAGGGTATATGAGAATAGGAGTACGAGCCCATGATTTTGGGCGATTTGCTTCACCCAAAGAGCAGGCCAATGCAATAAAATCCGCAGGCTTTACCTGTGTGCAGTATGCACCTGCAAAGGCAGTTGAAGGCGTAGAGCATTTTGATGCTATAACCCCAAAGCTGTTGGATGACATACAAGAAGGCTTTAACCATCATGATGTGGAAATTACAGTGCTAGGCTGCTATATCGAACCATCTTTGGTAGACAAAGATCAGCGGCTTGATAATGTGCGAATCTTTTGTGATAACCTTTCTCACGCGAAGCGTTTAGGTGTATCCATTGTGGGTACCGAAACCACAGGTTTGAATATCCATGCCTCAGAATCAGAACGAGAAGCCGCTTACCAGCGTTTATTAGACAGTGTAATGCGTATGGCAGAGAAAGCCGAAGCCGAAAATGTATATATTGGAATTGAACCTGTAGCCGAGCACACCCTTAACACCCCAGCCATAACCCGTCGTTTATTAGACGATGTAAACTCTGATAATCTAAAAATCATTTTCGACCCGGTGAACTTGGTACTACCCCACACCATGGCTGACCAAAATAAGATTTTCGAAGAAATGTTCACTCTTCTAGGAAAAGAAATATCTGTAATGCATATCAAAGACGCCGACAATCAAAAAGCATGGCGCAAAATAGGAGATGGGGTAATCAACTATCCGTTAATCTTCGATTGGTTAAAAACCCATAAACCAGAAATAAGGCTACTACGTGAAGATGCCAAAAAAGATAGCTATAAAGAAGATATAGCTGCAATGATAAGACTATCTAATTAAAAGGAGGAAGCAAAATGAATTTACAAATCCGTTACTCAAACCATCCAGAGGACGTAAAGAAGTACACTACCGAGGACTTACGCAGGCATTTTCTTATTGATCCTGTGTTTGTACCCGATGAAGCCAACCTAGTCTATTCCCATATAGACCGCATCATCGTCGGGGGCATTATGCCTGTAAACAAATCCTTGACCTTAACCGCAGGTAAGGACATGGGAGTAGATTACTTCTTCGAGCGCCGTGAAGGCGGGATTATTAATATCGGCGGCAAAGGCACCATCACATTGGACGGACAGGCCTATACCCTGGATTTCCAAGACGGCCTCTATATTGGTAAAGGTGTAAAAGAAATTTCATTCCAAGCTGCTGATTCCGTAACGCCGCCAAAATTCTACTTCAACTCTGCCCCGGCACATCACGCATTTCCAACAAAACTTGTCAGCCTGGATATGGCAAAAAAAGTGCATCTAGGAAGCAGTGAAACTTCCAATAAGCGTACAATTAATCAATATGTGCATCCGGATGTGCTGGAAAGCTGCCAGCTGGTAATGGGAATGACCATCCTAGAAACAGGCAGCGTATGGAATACCATGCCAAGCCATACCCATGAGCGCCGCATGGAAGCATATTTCTACTTTAATATGGCAGATGACGCAAGGGTAATCCACTTAATGGGTGAGCCAAGCGAAACCCGCCATCTAGTAGTAGCAAACGAACAAGCTGTGCTTTCTCCAAGCTGGTCTATCCATTCAGGTTGCGGTACCGGAAGCTATACTTTTATCTGGGGTATGTGCGGCGAAAATATTACATTCACTGATATGGATGTTGTATCTATGGACGACCTAAAATAATGCAAACGAATACTGTCACAATAGGTAAAGTTTCCCAGGTGGCAGGCGTCTCTAAAACCACGATTTCGCGCTATCTTAACGGCAAGTATGAGCATATGTCTGAAAAAACAAGGACGAGAATTGAGGCGGTAATCAAAGAGCTTGATTACCGCCCGTCTCCGGTAGCCCGCGGGTTGAAATCCCATAAATCTGGCCTTATAGGGGTTATTGTATCGGATATAACAAACCCGGTAACGGCACAGCTGATAAAAGGCATTATGGACTGCGCAACGGCAGAAGGCTATCAAGTAATTGCCGCCTCAAGCGATGAAAACCCAGTCAAAGAGCGGGAATATATTCAGTCCATGACTGACCGCCAGGTGGAAGGTCTTATAATGGTAGTAGCAGATTATAATCAGACAGAATTATTGGAAAGCCTAGCTGTCAAAGGCGTACCCATAGTGCTGGCAGATAGGCCAATCAATAGGCCTGTGTTTGATACGGTTACAACAGATAATTATTCCATGACCCAACAGGCCGTTAAGACTCTGTACTCCATGGGCTATGAAGCCGTAGCACTGTTTTCTTCAGATTTGCTAAAAAGCAATGTCCGCAAAGCAAGGCATGATGCCTTTATTGCCGCATCTAGGGAGTATGTACAAAACCCAGAGGATTTGGTTTATGTTATATCTCAAGGTGTAGAGAATGGATATAGACAATCAGTAGATGTTTTTTTGGGTAAAAGCTTTGGTAAAAAAATAGCCGCCTTTGCTTCAACCCCAATGGCTATGCTAGGCCTTCTAGGTGCCGCTCACGAGCTGGGGCTAAGGATTCCAGAGGATTTAGGGGTAATGGGCTTTGACAATTTTCACTGGACAAGACTGATAAGCGGCGGTATAACCGTTATAGACCAGCCTTTCTACGAAGTAGGAGTAGAAAGTGCAAGTCTGCTAATTGAACGCATAAAAAATGAACTAATGGGCGAGCCAAAGTATATAGAACTAAAATCGAAATTAATACTGCGCAAATCAACTAGTATATGAAGTATTTACAAATAGTCCCGATGATAATGTGAAAGCCGGGAAATATTGAGTAGAATCGCAAAACGATTGTGCGAAGTAACACATAAGGAGGAAAATATGGCATTTAATATGAATAACTTCCGTCTGGACGGGAAAGTAGCCCTTGTAACCGGAGGCGGCCATGGTATTGGCCAAGCAATGGCATCAGCGCTAGCTCATGCCGGAGCAACAGTGGTTTTCAATGATATTCGCCAAGAGATGGTAGACAAAGGCATTGCCGCCTACGCTGCCGAAGGCATTAAAGCCAAAGGCTATATCTGCGATGTAACCGACGAAGCCGCAGTAGTAAGAATGGTGCAGCAAATCCGAGAAGAAGTAGGCATAATAGATATCTTAGTTAATAACGCCGGGATGATTAAACGTATGCCTATGCTGGAAATGTCCCCGGAAGATTTCCGGCAAGTGGTGGACGTAAACCTTAATGCCCCATTTATTGTTGCCAAAGCTGTAATCCCTGAGATGCTGGAAAAAGGCCATGGCAAGATTATAAATATCTGCTCAATGATGAGCGAAATGGGTCGCGAAACCGTTTCCAGCTATGCAGCCTCAAAAGGCGGTCTAAAAATGCTTACAAAAAACATATGCGCCGAGTTTGGCGGAGGTAATATCCAATGCAACGGCATAGGCCCAGGCTATATTGCTACCCCTCAAACAGCCCCACTAAGAGAGCTTCAACCAGACGGCACCCCCAACCCCATGAACCAGCTAATCTTATCCAAAACCCCTGCCAACCGTTGGGGCACACCAGATGACCTAAAAGGCCCAATGGTTTTCCTGGCCTCAGAAGCCTCAAACTTTGTCAACGGACATGTATTATATGTTGACGGTGGAATGGTCTCATATTTCGGTCGACCAGTTAGTTAAGGGCTGGCTAAGACCTTGAGGCTTAGCCCCAAACCCCACAAACTTTTGAAAAAGTTTGATCAAAACTTTAATAAAATCGTGCATTCGCACGATTTTGGAGTGAGGATATATAATGAAACCTTTCATGGATGAAAAATTCCTGCTGCATAGCGACACAGCAGTAAAAATGTATGACTACTGCAAAGATTTGCCGATAATAGATTACCATTGCCACCTAGAACCAAAGGAAATTGCGGAAAATAAGCGCTTCCGCAATATAACCGACCTAGCTTTAGGAGGCGACCACTATAAATGGCGGCTAATGCGAGCCAGTGGTGTAAAAGAAGAATATATCACCGGAAACGCGTCAGATGAGGAAAAATTCTATCATTGGTGCGAAACTATCCAGGACTGTATAGGCAACCCTCTATATCATTGGACTCACCTTGAAATGCGCCGTTACTTTGATTATGATGGCCCAATCAACGGCAAAGCAGCAGCAGATATCTATTCCCACTGCAATAAAATTATAGAAAAAGAAGACTTCTCAGCTTGGGGCATCTTTAAAAAATTCAAGGTAGAGCAGATTGGTACCACCGACGACCCAGCAGATACACTTGAATACCATAAGCAAATGGCCGCACATAGAGCCAAAGACAAGTTCCTTCCGTTGGTATCTCCAACATGGCGGCCATCGAAAATTATGAATATCGAAGCACCGGGATTTATTGAATATCTTGAAACCTTAAAAAAAGTGAGCGGCCTGCCAATCAATAACTGGGATGACCTCCTTACTGTATTAGCTCAGCGTCTAGACTTTTTTCACGAAGCAGGTTGCCGCGCCTCAGACAGCGCACTTGATCCGCCGGTATTCGTTAAGTGTAGCGAAGCTGAAGCCGCAGAAATATTCAAAAAAGCTCTGACAGGGGAAAGGCTTTCCCAAAAAAACATCGACCAATACAAAACAGCGCTAATGATGTGGCTGGGCAAAGAATACAACGCAAGAGGCTGGGTAATGCAGTTACACATGGCCGCCCAGCGCAGCAACAACACTCGTATGCTAAAAAAACTAGGCCCAGATACAGGCTACGACTCTATGTCAGACGAGGGCTACTCTCGTCCTTTAGCTCAAATCCTAGACGGCCTAGATATAGATGATGCCCTGCCAAAAACCATACTATACGGCTTAAACCCAGTATCCGACATGATGCTGGCTACGATGATCGGCAACTTCCAGGGCGGAGGCGTAAAAGGTAAAATCCAATGGGGCTGCCCCTGGTGGTTTAACGACACCAAACCCGGTATAGAAAACCATCTAATCGCCCTAGCCAGCGCTGGGGTTCTAGCCCGCTTTATAGGAATGTTGACCGACTCCAGAAGCTTCATGTCCTATCCACGCCACGAATACTTCCGCAGAATAGTGGCCGAACAAGTTGCCAGATGGGTAAATAATGGCGAGTTCCCCCATGACGAAGATAAACTGCGCCAGATAGTAGCCGGTATTGGATATTACAATGCCAAGGAGTATTTTAATTTGTGAATCTGTAAATCTGTAAATCTGTGAAAAAAGAGCGTTTGTACGTTTGGGGCAAGCAAACGTAACAAGCGCTCTTTTTTTGTAAAATCAGAATATTAAGGCCTTGTAAATGGATACTCATACCCAGGAGAAGTAGGGTGGGTGAAGTAAACATTACCTCTTCGTATAACATAACCCCACCGTTCCTCTGAATAGCCTATGGTTAGAATCAGGGTATTATTGTCATTGGTAGACCATAATACATCCTCCATTAAACCAGGTGTTCCACGTCTTCCTGTTCCGTCGCGGTTTAACTCATACCTAAAATCATTAACGGTTGAAACCCACGAACCTTCTAACCTACTATCTCTCCCCTCACCACTATCGCAGGCGGTTAAGGCGAATAGGGCTAAAAATACAAATGATAAAGCGGCTACTAGCCACAGCTTTTTGTTCTTCATTCTATTCCCTCCTTCAATCACGTTTCTCAATGTCGTTCGCTATATGCTATTGACGAATATAGTTAAGGATTACATCTTCTACTTGCATACTTTCTATTGTAAGAATATCCCCTGAGATACTAAATCTCCAATGCTCGTATTGAAGCTCACCTTGAGGAATATTGGCACCTCGGTTCAGCCACAGTTCATTGCCTTCAGTCTCCCATAAAAAGGTTTCTTCCCCATCGGGTAAGACTCGTAATCCGGTACCGTCACTATTGAATGTATATGCCCATTCAGGTACTTCTTCCCATCCCCATGTTCCAAAAAGCACAGGGTCATGCTGGGGGCTGCCCACAGCTTCTGCCCATAGCATATCTGCCGCCAAAATATTAATTACAAACCCCTCAATGCCGGCCCAGAATGTATCATAATCCCCCATAATTGCTGCAGCTAATCCATGATCAAGATCTACCATAGAGTCAAAAATAAGAGAAACCGCCGCCGCGATTAAGATATGAGAGTCCATATACTCTTCCGGCGCAAAAGCTGCGGTTGATGTCAGCTCATCAGCCGACAGTGCAACTGCGTGCTTGATGGTTTCAAAGGCTTCAATCCATTCAAGTAAATCTTCATCTTCCTCAATATAGTCCAGTAAATCTATTAAGTCGAAAAGAACTACTGTCAACTCTTCAAATGCCCAAATAAACTCGTTCATTGCTGCCACATAAGCTTCAACATCTACATAGTCATCACTGACGTAATAATCTGATATCTCATCGGGTTCCGGTGTTTCTTCCGGCTCTGGTTCGGGGGTGGATTCTGGCGCTACAGTAGGTGTAGGCTCTGGTGTGGGTTCTGTTTCCGCTGAATTGTTGCATGCTGTAAGTGCAAACACTATAGCAATTGCAACAATAATCATAAGTAGGTATTTCATTGTAAAACCTCCATAAAATGTGATTCGCTTAAACGTGCTTACATAACATCTGCCCTTAACATGACGATCCTCCTTAAAAATATTGTGCTATGTTTACAGCCTTTTTACGTTATCACTCTCACGGATAGAAATCATGTAGTTTTTTTGTGTCAAACTCTACAAAGGGCTGTTTTTCCTATATAATTGGTCAATGTGCTTTTTTTGTGTCAAGAAAAAAATCCCCATAAAGGAGACATTTGATGGCGTTATTCAATGCAAATTTAATAATCAGAGAGTTGCGCAAGGCCAAAGGTTTAACTCAAGAGCAATTGGCAGAAGGTATCTGCTCCCGTTCCACGATAACTATGATAGAGCAAGGTAAAAGAAAGCCAGATTGGTTTACTTTTAGCAATATCATGAAAAAGTTAGAGGTTGACCCAACACAGTATTTTAGTGATATAGCAAGTGAAGATGAGATTCATATCTATAATCAGATAAATATCGCAAATAAGCTGATTGGCCTTTTCGATTATGAAGGCTTAAAAGCTGAGCTTGAGAAAATAGAAAAGGATGAAAGATTTACTCATGGTCTGGGATATCAGGTGCTTTTGGGCTATAGAAGTATTTTTTATAGCCAAGAAAAATATATGGACATAGATCTTGCATTTAAATACTCAATGGAATATATAAGATTATTTCGCCCTAATTTTGAGATTGAAAAAATCCCAGATTATTTTTTGTCTGACAACGATATTAAAGCAATAAATAGGCTTGCAACGGCATACAATTCGTCAGGAGATAACGAAAAAGCTATAGCAATACGCTATATGCTTCTAGAAAACTTCGAAAAGAACTACAAAGTTGATATAGAAAACAGCTTGCGGGATACCTATATATTTACCATATCAAATATCGCCCGCGCGCTTGTAGAAGAGGTAGGGCGATACGAAGAAAGTATACAAATGGTAGATAAGGGTATGGAAATGCTAAAAGGCTCGGAAAATGTAAAGGCATATATCCGACTGCTGTATCACAAAGCATACGCTCTCATGTATCTTAACCGTACACAAGAAGGGGAAGAGCATTTCAAAAGATGTCTTATGTTCTCATATGCTTTAGGCGAAAGTGCGCCTTCGGATATGAAAGTTGAATATCATAAGGATTATTTCAAAAAGATATTTGGATATGAATTGGGTTTAACAATTAAGATTTGATACATTTTCGTATTCACTTAACGTTCTAATCCCGTTAAATGCATTTTTAATAGTATAACCATGCAAAACACGACATGAATAGTTGCGACAGTAGACCAACTATATTTTATACTTTGTTTGAAAGGAGGGGTTGCATTGGATTGGTTAACCCGAATGAACGCGGCGCTTTCATATGTGGAGGATAATTTAGCTGGCGAAATTGACCATGAAACGCTGGCACAGATTGCCTGTTGTTCTTCTCATAACTTTTTCAGGATGTTCTCGTTCATCACGGAAGTTTCGCTCTCTGAGTACATCCGTAGAAGAAGGTTGACATTGGCCGCGTTGGAACTGCAAAACAATGGTGTAAAAATCGTTGATTTGGCATTAAAGTTTGGTTATGACTCGCCAGTTTCTTTTTCCCGGGCGTTTCAGGCTCTGCATGGAGTAACACCATCAAAAGCGCGCACTGATGGTGTAATACTCAAAGCATATCCGAGGCTATCTTTCCAAATATCAATCAAAGGAGAGAAGGAAATGGATTACCGCATTGAATCAAAAGAGGCTTTTAAAGTTTTTGGTATTGAGGATGTTTTCAAGACAGAGGCGGGGATTTTGAATACCAGTGATAGCACATCACCAAAAAAGCCAAGTGATTTATGGGATGAATGTCACGCTAATGGCGCATATGAAAAATTGGCCAGGGACGCAGGTGATCTTCCAGCATTTGTGGGTAAGGATTTATGTAAAGTACACGCCGTATGCGACTATAAAGAAACAGAAGATGGCACATTCCCATACATGCTATGCGCCTTTAAAAGCCCCGGTAGTAACATTGATGGCTATACCGTTGTAGATATCCCAGCGCATACATGGGCAATCTTCCCAACAGGAAAATTTGAGTGGGATGATTGCGGTAAGGTATTAGGCTCTCTTTACAAGCGCATTTTCTCAGAATGGCTTCCAACATCAAATTATGAGCAAGTTGGCAGCTTGGATATGGAACTATACGGTGGTGACGATGATTTCGGCTATGTGGAAATCTGGCTTGCGATAAAGAAAAAGGCTTAATACTAATCTCTACCGCCTCAAAACCCGCATGCTATTAAAAACCGCAAGCAGTGAAACTCCAACATCTGCAAAAATAGCCTCCCACAGTGAAGACACTCCAAGGGTAGCAAGGAATAAAAATAGAAACTTGATACTAAGGGATACAATAATGTTCTGACACACAACCCGCTTCGTGAATCGGGCAATCTCAACCGCTTGGGCGAGTTTGCCCGGTTCATCGGTCATTAATACCACATCGGCGGCTTCTATTGCCGCATCCGACCCTAAGCCCCCCATAGCTACTCCTACATCTGCCATGGCAAGCACAGGGGCATCGTTAATACCATCTCCAACAAAGGCCAACGTTTTCTTTGACAGAATTTTCAAGGATTCTACTTTTTCTACTTTCTCCTGGGGCAATAAGCCGGAATAAACTTCATCTAAGGCTAAGTCATGGGCTACCGCATTGGCTATTTGTGGGATATCACCGGATAGCATGATGGTTTTCTTTACACCTAAAGCCTTTAATGCCGCAATAGCATCGCGACTATCTGGTTTTATTTCATCTGATATAACAATGCAGCCGACATATGTGTTGTCTATAGCCACATATACCTTTGTGCCTATGTTTTCGGCAGCAGTATATTCTACTTTAATTCTCTTCATAAGTTTTTCGTTTCCGGCGGAAACTAGTTTTCCTTTAATTTTAACCTGCACGCCATGTCCGGCGATTTCTTCATATTCTGATAAATGGCTTTTTTTTGGCTCCTTGCTGTATTCCTTAATAATAGATGCCCCAATGGGATGATTGGAAAAAGCTTCAGCATGTGCTGCTACTTCTAGTAGCTGATTTTCATTAAACCCATATGCAGGCAGTATATCAGTGACCCTGAAAACTCCTTTGGTAAGAGTTCCTGTTTTATCAAATACAACAATTTCTAAGCTGGCAAGAGCTTCGAGATAGTTTCCGCCTTTAATCAAAATTCCCTTCCTTGAGGCTCCACCTATGCCACCGAAGAACCCTAGAGGAATAGATACAACCAATGCGCAAGGACAAGAGATTACTAAGAAAATAAGCCCACGGCTAACCCAATCAAGCCAATCTCCACCAAAAAACAAAGACGGCATAACTGCAATAATGGCCGCAAGGCACACCACCGCTGGGGTGTAGTACCGGGCGAATTTTCTTATGAAAGTCTCTGTGGGAGCCTTTTTACTTGCGGCGTTTTCCACTAAATCCAAGATTTTTGATACAGTAGACTCTTTAAAGACTTGGGTGGCTTCGATTGTTAGTACTCCATTAAGATTTATGCAGCCTGATAATGCCGTATCCCCTATGTCCACTTTTCTGGGAACAGACTCTCCTGTTAATGCCGTTGTATCAAGCATGGATAGTCCTTCTATTATGATGCCATCCAGCGGGATTTTTTCTCCCGGTTTTACAATGAATATATCGCCTATTTGAATATTCTCTGGGTTAATTTTAATTAGCTGACCTTCATGTAAAACATTGGCATAATCAGGCCTGATATCCATAAGATTGCTGATTCTTTTCTTAGATTTCGCCACTGCCATTTCTTGAAAAAACTCTCCAATCTGGTAAAACAGCATAACCGTAACAGCCTCGGCGAATTTTCCGATGGCAATAGCTCCGATAGTGGCAACACCCATGAGAAAGTTCTCATCAAAGACTTGGCCTTTTAAGAAATTTCGAACCATGCGAAAAAGAACCTTGCCCCCGAGGAGTAGGTAGCTAAAGATGAATAGGGTAAGGGCAACATACCTGTCACCAGTCATGGAAAACACATATTCGAATAATACCCCGCCAGCAAACGCTACAGCCCCAAAGCCTAGCCATAATGCTTTGGCTTTGTTATCAGTGATCACTATGGCCTTTTTAGCTTCCAGAACTAGCACATCAGGTTCATGTGCGTTGACTAAGTTCTCTACTTTTTTATGTATGTCCATGGTTGTAGATATTTCGATTCGTAATTTTGAGGTTGCGATGTTTATTGATGCAGAAATCACTCCATCGACCTTATTCAGCTCAGTTTCGATTTTATCAGCGCAGTTGGCACAGTTAAGGCCTTGAAGTATAAACTCTTTTATCATAATGTACCCTTCCAATCATGGTTTTATATATGAGCAAGTATTCAACTAATCGTGAAAAAATTATTCAAGAATGTGCTCAAAGCCTTTTTGAAATATTTCTGCAGCGTGGCAATCTACTAGGGAATAGTAGACAACCTTTCCCTGGCGCATATATTTCACAAGATTAGCCAGCCGTAAGGATTTAAGCTGATGAGATATAGCAGACTTTGTCATACCCAGAAGCGCGGCAAGGTCGCAGACGCACATTTCTTCCTGGGATAGTGCCCATAATATTTTAAGCCGGGTATTATCGGCAAACATCTTAAATAGATTGGCCAAGTCATAAAAATGATTGTCGCTGACCATGGATTTCATAACACGAGCCACTACTTCTTCATGAATGATAGTAGAGGTACAGTTGGGTAAACTCAGCATAAATAATCCCCCATACAATTGAATATTTGCTCAACTGATAGAAAGATATCATTTCATATTCTACATGTCAATAAAAAAACCGCGCATAAGCGCGGTTTCGATATACAGATAATCTACTTGAAAATCGACTCAATCTTCATCGGAATTTAGTCTCCAACTCCAGCAAGTAATACGATAGATGACAACGGAATAATCGCCCAAGCCCAAGCCCACCATCCAAAGAATATCCCAAGCAAGATATAGATAAATGGGGATGCAGATACTAGCCGGATTCTTCGGTCAGGAATATAACTAAGGGCGGATAAAGGAATAATCATCCAAGCCCAAATCCACCAGCCAAGGAAAAAACCCAATAGGAAGAATATAAAAGGGGTTGATGACACGATACGGGTTTGTAGATCAGGGATATATAAAAGAGACACTAAAGGAATAATAGTCCAGCCCCATGCCCAAAAAGTTCCACTTACAGCCATCCCTACAAAAATATAAGCAGATACAGCAAGGATTGTAAGTATAGTTACATATCTATAGTATTGCCCGCTTCTTCTGCCTCGCGGGCTATAGGGCATGTCGCCTATTCCCAAAGCGCCTATTCCGAAGGTACTGCCCCAGGCCCTGTTATAGCTATTTTTAGCTTTATTAGGGCTCTTGGTTTTTATTGATGCCATTCCGGCCACTAAAGCGTTTACATCTCCCAGGTCTTTAATTGTTTTGTTAAAGGCTTCATCGTAGGATAGGCCTCTTTCCATATGATCTTGTACCCGTTCGGTCAAGTGGGTTAGAAGTTCTTCTTTTTGCTCAAGTAAACTGGGGGTTTGTTCATACTCCCCGAGCAGTTCGTCTAAGAAATTCTCTACACGGTTATTTGTCATTCTCCTTGTCCCTCCCAGGCCAAAATTTTATCAACTAATGTTTTTGTGGTTTCCCATTTTTGGAGATTGCTTTCTAGACAAGTCTCTCCGTCTAGGGTGATAGTATAATACTTTCTGCGTCCTCCCTGGGTTTCGTCTCCCCAGTAGGATTTTATCAGCTTTTCTGCTTCCAGTCTTCTGAGGCCGGAATACAGACTTGCTTCTTTTAGTTCCCAGGCTTGATCTGTGATATTGCTAATGGTTTTGCTGATTGAGTAGCCATAGCAGTCTCCCAGGGAAATGATTTTTAGTAGTACGATATCAATAAATCCACCTGTTAGAGCGCCTGGGGCTGTATTTCCATGCATTGACCTACCCCTTTCTTAAATTACTGTGTTATGCATAGTAATATAATCGAGATAGATTTACATGTCAAGTGGTATTTGCAAAAAAAAAATCGCCTTTCGGCGATATTTTTTATATATTTTCTAGACCACAGAAGGTTCAAGCACAAGCCCACCTTCTTCAAATCGCTTAATCCCCAGCTTATCCCATGGCAGGGTAGGGGAAAGTCCTAGTACAATCTCCGCGATACTTTGTCCGGTAGCTGGCCCTAGCATAAAACCGTGGCCGGAAAACCCAGCCGCAATATAAAGTCCATCTACGCCGGGAGCCTTATCGTAAACAGGGTGTTTGTCTGGGGACATATTATACGTTCCAGCCCATTGGCGAAGCATACGTAGGTTTTTTAGGCGGGGCATAACAGCAGTTATTGTTTCCGCCATGGCTTCGGGGAAGCCGCTGTCTGCTGTTACTCGCAGATCTTGTGGTTGGTCTTTGCAGCTGCGCCCCATAATAAAGGAACCATGAGGTGTTTGCTGACAATAGAAATTACGGGAAAAACTCATAACCATTGTGGAAAGTATTGGCGCCACAGGCTCTGTAACTAATATATTATGCCGTTCCGCATACAAGGGTAGGTCTATCCCGGCAAGCTTCGCAAGGTCTTGGGTATATCCTCCTGCCGCATTTACCACACATGGAGTGGAAATATAGCCAGCAGTGGTATCCACACCTGTAACTTTATCTTTTTCAATAGTAATGTCTGTAACTTCAGTATTTGTATAAATGCTTCCACCGAGCCTTACAAATGCGTCGGCAAAAGCCTGAGTGGTTTTAAATGGATTTAGATGTCCGTCTTTTTTATAGTATGCAGCCGCCAACAATCCCTTTGTGTTCAGTAATGGTGCTATTTTTTTTGCTTCATCCGGGGTTAGTAGTTTAGAGTTAATCCCTAAGCTATTTTGTAGTGCGATGTTTTTCTTTGTTTGAACCAGTTCTTTTTCAGTGTAAACCAGTAGCAGGTATCCTCCTTGATGAAACTCTATGCCGCCAGGGTAATCCAGTTCATCTTGAGCATTTTCAAAGAAATTACAAGAAAACTGAGTCATAAGGCAGTTGACCTCAGACCCCCATTGCTGGCGTATCCCGGCACCACAGCGGCCTGTTGACCCGGAAGTTAAATAATCCCTCTCCAAAAGTACAACATTTTTTGCGCCATGTTTAAGTAAAAAGTATCCGGCACATACGCCTGAAATCCCGCCGCCAATTATTACTATATCTGCTGAATTATTCATATGTCACCTTATTCCTTAGAGTAATCGGCTAAATCACCCAGTTTTATGCTTTTTACTATCGGCCTATATGTGCCTGGGCTAAAGGAGTCCATAGGCTTTCCAAGGGCTATGGATAACTCCCTCATCACTAGGGGGATACAGGTGCGTCCCTGACAGGGGCCCATGCCTAGGCGCGAGAAGCGTTTAATTTCATCAATGGTAGTGAGTCCTTTTTCTATATATGACCTTATTTCATTGATATCAATATCGCTGCAACGGCATATAATCCCCGTGTCTTCTTTTATAACCTGAATATTGCGTACGGTTTTGACAAGAGATTTCTCCACGGCAATGGATACAATCGGAGTCTTACTGGTAGGGTAAGTGACTCGTATTACTTTGGCGCTGGCTACTACCTTTCCAGCGCGGTCTAAGGCATATACTGTATCTCTGGCTTCAGGTAATGGCCTAAACTCGTAAGGAATCTTCACAAGTGCTTGTGTTTCACTCCAGGCCATATCAACAACCATAATGGCAAGGCCGGGGCATTTGGTAACACATATGCCGCAACCGTTACAATTTTCATTTTCGATTACAGGTCTGTCATTAATATCCTCAAATGGTTGAATTGCGTTCTTTGGGCAGGATGTGGCGCATGGGTTGCAGGGAATGGATTGAAAACACTCTATAACCGCTATTGGCCCTTTATTTAAACGGTCTTCTGGTGGAAAGACAGATTCAATTTGATCGGTGGTTGGTATTCCGGTTTTCTCTAGCATTATAATACCCCCTCCACATTAAGGGATTTTTCTATTCCTACTCTGATTCGTTCTCCCGCAGGGCCTCGGCGCAAGGCATCAAGTTGTTCCAGGCATATATGCTTTAAATTATCATGGATATAAATCCCCAGATGTTCTGCCGCGGAAAGCCCTGCAAGCTGCCCTCCAACCATTGCACTGGAAGCCTCTTCAACTCCGGCGGCATCCCCGGCGGCAAACACTCCTTTTATAGATGTGGCCATGTACTTGTCACGATAAGGTACATAGCCTCCTAGCTCAGGGATAAATACCATTTTGCATCCGGCCTGCCACAACAGCTCAGAAAGGGGTGAAAGTCCAACAGATATGCATAAAGCATCGACAGGCCATGTAACTTCCGTGCCTGGAATCCCTTGCCATTTAGAGTCAATAGCCCATGTGGTCACAGACTCAAGATTTGCCCGGCCATCAGCACTTTTTACAGAATGGGCGGTTAAAATAGGCACGCCCATACGCCGCAATTTGGCTGCGTGAACAAGGTATCCGCCAATATTGGGAGAGCCTTCCACAACAGCAACTACTTCTACTCCAGCTTGCAATAACTGATAACTAACAATAAGGCCGATATTCCCCGCCCCAAGCATCAGCACTCGCCTGGCGGGCATTATGCCGTACTGGTTCATCAAGGTTTGTACTGCCCCGGCTCCATACACTCCTGGAAGGTCATTTCCCGGGAAAAGCAAAGATTTTTCACTGGCCCCTGCAGCAATTACAACGGCTTTGGGTTTAATCTTTATGTATTTCCCCTCAGATTCCGCTGTCCAAACCCCATCTTCGTAAGCCGCCAACACAGTGGTATTTAGCCGCAAACTTATATTAGAAAGCCCTTCAATAGATTTAAGAAGAATATCCGAAATCTCAAACCCACGATATGAGGCATACTGTTTTTCCGAACCAAAGAACATATGAGTCTGCTTGACAAGCTGCCCACCAGGTTGATGTCCACGTTCCAAAACCAGCACATCCACGCCTTGCTCGCCAGCCGCAAGAGCAGCAGAAAGCCCGGCTGGGCCTGCGCCTACAACCAGTACATCAGTGTAAATCATGAAAGCGCCCCCCTTCCGTCTTGAGATTCTACAACCATGCCATCCTTTACTAAAGTGATACAAGTTTTAACATTGGCCTCACCATCCACTATCATCATACAAGAAGAGCAATTGCCAATGGCACAATAAAGCCCACGAGGCCGATGATTTTCAGAATGGCTAAGAGTCCGAACCCCGGCTCCATGAAGTGCCACTGCGATAGTCTCGTTGTCGTAAGCCAAAATAGAGCCGCCATCAAAGGTAAATGTAATGGGCTGTCCTCGCTTAAAATCTAAAATCGGGTGCTCAGAAATTCGCATGGCTACCTCCTAATCAATGAGCGAAAATCGCAATGCTTCAATACGTTTTCGCGAATGTTTTTTGCCAAAGGCAAAAAGATTTCCTAATCAATGAGCAAAAATCATTCATCTATATAATTAAAATATCCGAGGGAACTTTACCATACTTGACATAGTGCCATCAAGTTCATATCTTAAATAAAAAAGCCCCACACAAAGGAGGAGCATATGAAACACGGAAAAAAAACCTGGCTAATCCCCGACGCATTCTACAACTCTCAGTCCATAGGAGCTGTAAGCCACGAGGCCGTATGCGTTCTTAATACATCCAACGAGGACGCAAACATAAACATGACCCTATACTTCGAAGACCGAGACAAAATGGAAGGTTTCAATTCCCACTGCAAGGCAGGTCGCACCCATCATATCCGAATGGATAAATTATCCTCATCTACTGGCCAACATGTACCCAAAGATACCCCTTACGCTATACTGGTAGAGAGTAGCGTAGAAGTAGTAATCCAATATTCCCGCCTAGATACTTCCCAAGCAGAAATGGCACTAATGACCACAGTTGCATACCCAGTAGAGTAGGGGATATAAGGCTTTACAAGAAAAGTAATCCAGTTAGAGCAGGGGTAGTCGTTTCAAATAGGCTACCCCCGCGCAGCATTCATTACATCATCAAGAAAATCATTCATAAGTAAAACATCCTGCCAACTGCCACCAATTACTAAGTTAATAGGAAAGAAGCTGTTCCCATCTGCCGCAAACTGAAACACAACCTGGTAAACCACAGGGTTGTTATCATAAAACACATTGCCATGAATACTTACATAATCGATAGTTCCATCGGTAAAGTGGTTCCATACAGGGCTTTCAAGAAAACGCTCAAAAGCCATACCAATAAGAATGTCAGGATGATTGTCTAAATTTCCGCTTTGAACTCTCCATACAAAGTAATCCTCGACTGGAACATAATTGCCTTGCTGCCCATCACTATACTGGGCGCCTTGTTGTCCAGTCATATTTGTACCCCCAAGGGTTCCACTTCCGGTATCATCATCTTGCCGAACAATAAAAAATACCAATACAACCACTGCCACCAATAAGGCAATCGTCACTCCAACTAGAGCCTTTATCATCCCACCTTGATTAGGCGCTGAACTCGTTGTATTGATTACAGGAGTAGGGGTGTTCCAGATTTGCGATTCCTCAGACGGAGTCTCTTTTTCAACTTCCCGACTTTCCGGAGCTGATTCGACTGTCTGATTCTCTATAACTTTCGTCCCACATGTAAAGCAAAATTGGGATTCCTCATTTAATTGCTGACCACATTGACTACAAAACATTTGACATACTCCTTTGTATTTTAGTGATTACGTTATTCTTCCATCCTGACCTGTCGATACTCATGCCAAGCCTCTGTGCCTTCAAATTGATATCGAAGTATTCGTTCACCGGAGCGAGTAGATACTTGCACTGTCGCTTCATCTGGCCAAAGGCTGCTTATTAGGGTATTTCGGCCTTCTATACTCCATGTGAATGGCACCTCATTGGATGTGCTTAGGTGCTGTTCGTCAAAGTTATACTGCCGTCCAGTACCATCATCATTAAATTCCATTCTAAGAACCCAAACCCCCATTTGAGGGCCTGGAGGCGTCCATGTGCCAACTAGTTGATCTGGTGAGACACCTCTTCTTACAAACATTATAACAATGACAACAACCGCAATAAGCACAACACTGGCAATGCCTACAAGCAGTAATTTACCTTTACTGTTAGGCACATGTGTAACCATTGTACTGTGGCCATAATAATCGTCATAATCCTCAGAAGGATACTCCTGTCTTTCGGCAGGTTGAAAGTCAACATGATCCTTGAATCGGGAGTGATTTTCTTCTCTATCAGTAAAAAATAAGTCAGGCTCTACAATTTCAGGTTTGTCTACTATTGAAGCATTAGTTCTAAATGGCACAGACTCCTCATCATCCAAAAAAGGAACCCCAGAATCTATATATTTATGAGGCTGTGCCTTAGGAGGCGCCACAGGTGCAGGCGGCGGCTGATAATCAGCAAATTCATTAAAAGAGGGCACAGGCTCTCTCTCTGTTGGAAGTGGTTGAAAATCTATTTGAGAGGGTCTATCCATAAATTGCGTACCAGACTCTAAAGGCATGGATGGAGGTGGGTAATTTGTAAAAGACTGTGGTGGTAGCTCCGTGGGCATCTGATATTGAGGCATTGGATTTTGAGGCAACTGATATGGAGGGATCTGAATCGGTGGTGTTTGGTTATAAGGTACTTGGCTATGTGGTATTTGCTGGTAATTTTCATAGTTCGGAAAGCTCTGAGGCTGCATTTCTCCCGAAATAGGAGGAGTTGCGGAATAATTAATAAGATCGGAATAATTCGGCGGAGATAGCTCTTCTTTAACTGGTTTTGGCTTAGATATATCTATTGGATAATCAATGAAATTGGTATTTTCTATTATAATTTCATTTTCCACTTCAATTTCATTTTCAGAGGGTTGATCTGGAAAAAATGTATAATCCATTGATTGATGCAGTTCCGGTTCCTTTTGTGGCTCCTGTATTTGTGGAGGCTGCTGAGGTGCCGGGTAATCAGAAGAAGCCCCTGTACCGCCTTGGGGCATTTGTGGATACTGATATGGATTGTAATGCTGAGGGTAGGGTGGAGGGTTATTCATATATTGCATCCCGGTATCCGGGTGTTGTGACCCAGGCATGGGATACCCCGGTGTTGACTGGGTAGGATACTCCAAATGTTGTACGGGATTAACGTCAGCAACTATTTTGGTGCCGCACTTATGACAAAAACGCGCTCCCATCGGTGATTTATTCCCGCATTTTGAACAAAACATTAATGCCCCTCCTCTTATGTATTACAAGGATTATAACTGTCAAAATTGCAAACTGCAATGTAGTATTCTACCTGTAATTAATTTGTAGGATGTGCGGCGAAAAAATTTTTATGTAAACAAACATGGATTATTGTTGACAACATTTGCAAATCTGCCTATAATCCTCCGTGTTCGTATTGCACGGAGAAGTACCCAAGTGGTTGAAGGGGCTCGCCTGGAAAGTGAGTAGGTCGTTAATAGCGGCGCAGGGGTTCGACTCCCCTCTTCTCCGAACCACCCCGAAGTTTTTACCAGTCAAGGGCCCTTAGCTCAGTTGGTCAGAGCGCTCGGCTCATAACCGAGTGGTCCCGGGTTCAAGTCCCTGAGGGCCCATAAGGAATTCAGTGAGGGGCGCGCGAAGCGCCCCTTGCACTGTAAACAAAGGAGGTAACACCAATGATTTGTCCAAAAAAGAAAACATCTAAAGCACGCCGCGACAAGCGCCGTCGCCAAACATGGAAAATCGCAATGCCAAACTTGGTAAAATGCAGCAAATGTGGTGAATTAGTTCAATCTCATCGCATGTGCAAAAACAAAGACTGCCGCACATACAATGGGCGGGAAGTATTAAAAGTAGCTGAATAGTCCCCATGAGTGCCTCAACCAACCTCACAATAGCAGTTGATGCAATGGGATGTGATCTTGGCCCCTCTGTAGTAGTAGACGGGGCCTTGCAGGCGTTAGAGATATATCCATCGGTTAAGCTTATACTGGTTGGCCAGGAAGATGTTATCCGCTACGAGCTTGCAAAGCATAAGGAGAGTAAGCAAATTTCCATTCTCCATGCCCCAGAAATTATCACACCGGACGAAGTGCCCACAACCGCTATAAGGCGCAAAAAAGATTCTTCGTTAGTAATGGGATTAGGCTCTGTAAAGGAAGGCAAAGCCTCCGGATTTGTATCTGCTGGGTCTACCGGAGCATTATTAACTGGAGCCACGGTTATTGTTGGCCGAAAAAAAGGGGTAGAGCGTCCTGCATTAGGTACTCCTATCCCCACAGCCAAGGGTTTTACACTACTACTTGATTGTGGTGCCAACATGGATTGTAAGCCTTCATATCTAGTGCAGTTTGGCGAAATTGGTTCCGAGTATATGAAAAGGGCCCTTGGGGTAGTAAATCCCAAAGTGGGTCTTATTAATGTTGGCACAGAAGACGAAAAAGGTAATGCCGCCACCAAAGAAGCCTTTAGTCTCTTAAAAGAAAGCGGCCTTAACTTTGTTGGCAATATCGAGGGGCGGGAAATCCCTAATGGAGTTGTAGATGTTGCTGTATGTGACGGCTTTGTTGGTAATGTAATGTTGAAATTTATGGAAGGTTTATCTAAAACCTTAATGGGTATGATAAAAGAAGAGTTAATGTCTTCCACGATATCCAAAATAGGGGCACTGCTTGCAAAGGGTGCTTTTGGCAATGTAAAAAAACGCTTTGATTATCGTGAAGTTGGAGGAGCCCCTTTTCTTGGGCTTAACTCCCTTGTAGTTAAGGCTCACGGTAGCTCTGATGCCTTTGCAATGAAAAACGCAATTATTAAATGCATAGACTTTGAAAAATAGGCTGGAGGTATATAAATGGAATTTGAAAAAATTAGAGATGTTATAGCCGAGCAAATGGGCGTTGATAAAGACAGTATCACCACAAGTACGACTTTTGCAGATGATCTTAATGCCGATTCTTTAGACGTATTCCAGATTATTTCCGAGCTGGAAGATATCTTCGGAATGGAATTTGCTAATGAAGACGCGGATAAAATCCGTACCGTTGGAGACGCTGCCGAGTTTATAAAAAAGGCAAGGGCATAAGCTTACAATGGATAAACATAAAGACTTTCAGGCGCGGTTGGGCTATACGTTCAACGCGCCTTTATTATTAAGAAAAGCACTTACCCATGCTTCTTATGTACATGAGGAAAAGCTTGAATCAATTGAATCTAATGAGCGTCTGGAGTTTCTTGGGGATGCGGTTTTGGAGCTTAGCATTAGTGATTTGCTATATCACCGCTTTCCAGATCTCCCAGAAGGGAAACTCACCCAGCGCCGTGCAGGGCTTGTATGTGAGCCTAGTCTTGCTCAGCTTGCCAGGAGACTTGGGGTAGGGGATATGCTGTTCATGGGGGTTGGTGCTGATCAAACAGGAGGGCGTGAGCTTGACTCTATTCTATCCGATGCTATAGAAGCCTTGTTTGGTGCGGTTTACTTAGATGGGGGGATGGATGCTGCTAAGGATTTGATTATTCGTCTGTTTGAATCTTTAGTGGATAGCATAAGTGCCCCTCCTAGAGATTACAAAACTACGCTTCAAGAAATTCTACAAAAAAACAGCCGATCAACGGCTGTTTATAGAATCATAAGTGAAAGTGGTCCCTCTCATAATAAGGAATTTGTAGCTGAGGTAATGCACCAGGGAAATGTTATAGGCATAGGCCGAGGGTTAAGTAAAAAGATTGCCGAGCAAAATGCAGCTCAGGTAGCCTTGCAAGGTTTAAAGTAATTTGATTACATCCCAGGCCTGAAATAAATCTTCACATATGGCGAAGGCATTGGTACGTGTGATTTCTGTTGGCGGTACTAGGTCGGGGATTACAATTACTCTCATCCTTGCATCATAGCCGCCTTTAGCACCAGGGTTGGAGTCTTCCATTACAATTGCGTCTTTTGGTTCTATGTTTAAAACACTGGCGGCTTTTAGAAAAATATCTGGAGCCGGTTTAGAGCGTGTTACTTGCTCGCCACCAATTATAGCGTCGAAGCGGTGAACTATACCTGCTTTAGTTAGCTTGTGTACTGCACGCTTAGTGGCTGAGGAAGTGGCTACGCTTTTTTTTATGCCCAACTTATCAAGATTGTCTAAAAGTTGGATTAAGCCTGGCTTTATGGGCACGCCATAATCTTCAAAGTACTGATCTACACTGGCGTGGAGGATAGCTAGAGCTTCCTCGTATGGGAAATCATTGCCTAGCCATTCATGCATTACGACTTTACACAGATCGCGATTTAGACCTATTAGGTGAGGGTAAATATCATCTGGTATTGTTACATTTAACTTTTTGGCGGCAATTTTCCAGCCCCGTATTGCCAGGGGTTCGGTGTCAATCATTAGGCCATCCATGTCAAAGACTATTAGCTTTGGTTTGCTCATTCGTTTCTCCTTTGTATATTCATTAATATAAGTAATTCGATTACCGACTGCAATAGTGGTACTCTTCCCCAAGGGGTTATCTCTGCTGTGGTGATGCTTTCGTTTACAAGAGGGATAGTCATGGCCATAGCAATCACCTGGCACACGAGGTGGTCAAGGGCTTTAGGGGTAGTGGGATTGCCGAACTGGGAAAGAGCTTGGATCACCAGTGGGGTGAGCGTGGGGATTATATCCTTATGGACTTCGGGAATTGATGGCTCCAGGGCTGGAGTACTTGTAGCAGACTCCCTATAATGAGGCCAGCCTTTTCCAATAGAGAATGGAATAGTCGGTGGTGTTGTTTCTATGAAGTTTTTCTCCTTCATAACCAGTGTAGGTAGCGAAACCTTACTTCTGCGCTCCTTAAGCTCACGCCTATATGCTAAGAAGTCTAACACAAAAGCTTCCAAATCGTCCATGCCAATAATATTTTCCATGATACGCCCTCCACAATATAAATATCTACAAACTATTCTGTTTATAAAAAAATGTGATGATACGAACGTATGGTTGTATTCATATTGCGAAATACCTTGCTATTTTTTCAATTTGGAGCTTAAATAGTATATGTACCATTATGAATATAAGGGTGTTTTTATGCGACATGTATTATCACGGATTTACATAGGGTTTATTGCTTTGGTGGTATTGTATTTCACCTTGATTACCATTCCACCTACCAGCGGGATGGTAAGGCCTGTTGATCCTGTGGCACGTATTTCAACGGCTGTATGTGAAATGGGCAATCTACCGCATACCTTTAGCGCCTCACATGATTATCAGGAGGACGTGATAGGGATAATGCCTGCTGTCTTTACAGAGTACATAGAAGAAATTACAGAAGTATTCTCCCCCAACAAATGGGAGGGGGTTGACCCATACATAGCCCAGCCTTCACTTAATCCTACCGCTGAATGGGGGATTATAAGTCGACCAATGGGGCTTTTTTCGCGTATGGGCGATAATGTATATGTAGATATAATCCCACCGCAAGCCGTAGAAATATACGAAATGGTAGATAACTGGTGGCGTATTAGAACATATGATGGCCCAATGTGGATAGACCAAGATTTTGAAGCGCCTACTAATGATATAACAGCGCTGCTTAGTCGTCATGGTCAACGAATTAGTGTTTTCTATAAAAATCTGGAAACAGGGTTTGTATATACCCATAACCCAAATCGTGTATTTTTTGGAGCCAGTGTTCATAAAGCAACCCATGCCCTATATACTTATATAGCTGCTGAGCGGGGGTATATTGACATGTACACCATCCACACATATCGGGCAGTGGATTACTGGGGTGGTACTGGGATTATACGATTTAACTATCATATAGGGGCTGAGTTTACCACTAGGGAATTGTTATATTATTCAGTTGTCCATAGCGACAATATAGCGTTTCGTATGCTGGTCAGATATATGAATCAAATTGGTTTTTCTTATAGGGATTTTATGTTGGAAATGGGCTTTAACACAGGCTTTATCTTAGATAGCTATATGCAAAATGTTTCCGCCGCTGATATGGGACTGTGGATTTATGCTATCCACAATTACTTTGAATCTGATAGCAATTATGGTCATTATTTTTATGAAGATATGCTTAATGTGGCTCTGTATTCCCATCCATTTTTCACCAGGGGCGAGGTTTTTGGCGGAAGTGAAGATATTAATGTCCAGCTTATCCACTCGGATTATCCCGTAGGACAAAAATACGGTTGGGCTGCTTCAGCTTTTAATGTGATGGGTATTGTATACGCGCCATCCCCTTATTTATTAGTTATACTCTCTAATATGTCCTCTGGGGCACATGAGTTATTCGAGGAAATTTCCTGGCTAATGCAGGACTTTAATGCCAGGTATTTTATATACTAAGGAGGGTTTCCCCATGAACAAGGAAAGACTTGAAAAGTACGCAGAGCTATTGGTGCGTGCAGGCGGTAATGTCCAAAAGGGTCAGCCGGTAATCATTGGCTGTAGCGTAGACGATGCGGTATTTGGCCGTATGGTGCAAAACTGTGCCTATGATGCCGGGGCATCGGAAGTAATAATGAACTGGTCCGATGGCCCAACAGCCCGCAACAGATATCTAAGAGGAGCCGACGAGCTCTTCGACACTTTCCCACAGTGGATGGTAGAAAGGCATAAATACAATGATGACCGCGGCGCAGTGTATCTGATGATAGAATCTTCAGACCCTGATCTACTTGCAGGCGTTGATCCCTCACGATTAAAGCGTTGGTCCAAAGCATCAAGCATAGCGACAAAACCCCACTCTACTTTACTAATGAACAACACCCTACGCTGGAGTATATGTGCCGTACCCTCTCCAGCATGGGCGAAAAAGGTTTTTCCTGACCTGCCGGAAGATGAAGCCATATCAAAGCTATGGAGCCATATCTTAAAAGGCGCACGTGCAGACGGTGACAACCCAATAGCAGATTGGGAAGCCCATAAGAGCAACTTCACCAAACGCGTAGATTATCTAAACAAAAAAGCCTTCAAAGCCCTAAGAATCACCACAGGCATAGGCACAGACATAACACTAGGTTTAGTGAAAAATCATGTTTGGGTAGGGGGCGGTGATACCAGTAAAGACGGCATCCCATTCTTCCCCAATCTGCCAACCGAAGAGATTTTCACGATGCCAGACCGTAATAAGGCAGACGGTCGAGTAGTAGCATCTATGCCTCTATCCTACCAAGGCAATCTAATTGAAGGCTTTGAAATGACCTTTGTTGACGGCAGAGTAGAGAGCTACAGTGCCACCAAAAACCAAGCTACCTTAGCCAATATTATAGAAATGGATGAGGGCGCCAGAAGACTAGGGGAAGTGGCACTGGTAGCCAATTCATCCCCAATCGGTCAAATGGGAACTCTGTTCTACAACACTCTATTTGACGAAAACGCATCAGCCCACTTAGCCTTAGGTAAAGCATATCCCAACAACATGAAAGGCGGAGATGATCTAACTACCGATGAACTGGTAGCAGCCGGCGGCAATGATTCACTGCTTCATGTAGACTTTATGTTTGGTACCTCTGACATGAAAGTTATAGGTATCAGCGAAGATGGTAGCGAGACTGTGTTTTTAGAAAATGGTGAATTTATAGGGATGTAATTTGTAACTAAAAAAAGAGAGCTGACGCTCAGCGCTGGCTCTCTTTTATTTTCAGTTTAAAGCTGTGCAAAAAAGGTTTGTCGGTATCATCAAAACTGCTTTTGTCAAAAGTATCGGGACATATTGTGCTTTTATTTTATGTGAATATACTTGTTGAAACACTGAGAAAATTATGGTATAGTGCGGATTAGAAAGGTCAGTGGCATCGTATTTACCTGATATTATTTGATTTTCCCCTCCTAAAAAGCAATAAAAGTACCGCGGAACCGTGAAGTGCCTGAGAAACACTAACACGGGCTCGTAGGGATGTATGAGCATCGCCTAGAGCACAGGACGAACCTGCCACCGCAGCAGAGTAAGTTTACAATATTCGCCTATATATTTCAAGCGATGCAGCATTAGCATGGCGTTTCATTGTATTCATTCGAGAGTGGATAGGCTGGAGAGTTCTATGTTTATACGTATATATTTGTGCGTGTAGGCGATGATGGGATAAAACCCATCTTCCCTACACGCATTTTTTTATTCTCCTTTGCCCTGGCCTTTCTAATATAAAAATAAGGAGGTGAGTTATGGAGGCTTTAAAAGTAAGACCCATTGATGATCTTTATAGGATTAGCGTCCCAAAGGAAGTAAGAGCAATTAAGGGCTGGAATGTAAATGACAACATTGGATTCTACAACTACAATGGTGTCATAGTAATTGAAAAAACGGGGCCACCCAGGGAGCCTAAGAAGATAGAAGAGGCTGTGCAGCTTCACAACCCTCAAGTCAAAGAATAACCCCCTACACACCCACAATGGTAATGACGTAGTAAATATCCTTCGACGCCATTATTTTTTCGATGGCTACGAAGGATATTTACTACGTCGCTCTTTTGCAGGGGGTATAGCAAAACGCTACTACCCAGAGATTACAAGCCAAGCCCGACAGACGAAAAACTCTCCTTGCCAATGAAAAAATATTGGCGCGGAGAGTATTTCGTCTGTCTTTGTCATTGTGGTTTTTATTGCTGGGGCTGTGGGAGCATCACTGTTAAAGAATAGCAAAGTGTTACTTTTCTGGTTTTGACCAAAGTATCGGGGCAATGTGTATTTGTATAAGGGATCACTGTGTCAGTTTCCTTGATATATTTATATGTCAACGAAACTGTTTTTCATTTATAGCAAATTAAATGAGAAACAGTCTTGACCGAGCTGAAAATCACGAACGCTTCAACGCGTTTTCAGCGACAGGCAGGACTGATTTCGAATTAATTCGCTATAATTGACATGATATTATTTTGATATTGCTGCAAATCATATGCATGGAATAAAATACTAAATATTTTCCGTCACATAACCCCATTCTCAAGTGTATATGAAGTGAAGGGAAGTGATCAACGCATGAAACCATCCAACCGGCCGGTGGAATGGCAGACATCTGACATAGAAAATGCTGTAACCAAACATATGGATAGGCTGCTGCGTACAGCCGTGGCAACTATGGGCTGTATGACAGAAGCTGAGGATATTGTTCAAGAGACGTTTTTACGGCTTTACGAGCATCAACCTCGTTTTGAATCGTTGAGCCATGAAACCGCCTGGCTTATACGGGTTACCGTAAACTTATGTAAAAGCCGCTTGCGGTCTCATTGGTGGCGCAAATCGGCACCTCTTTTGGATATTTATCCTGCGGCAGATGATTTTCAACACGATTTGGTAGAGACTGTGTTTGCCTTGCCTCATAAGTACCGGGCTGTTATTCATTTGTACTACTATGAAGGTTATCAGACAAAAGAAATTGCGGAGATTACAACCCAAAGTGAGGCTGCGGTACGCCAGCAACTATCCCGGGCCAGGCAGATGATTAAGAACTCCTTGAAAGGAGAATATGCATGAGAGAATATAAAGAATATATGAATCGGATTTCCGGAGGTGCTGAGCTTAAAAGAAAGATTATGCAAAGCATTATAGAACAGGCTCGCGAGATTACGATAGATGATAAGCCAAGGCCTTATGGTGATCCTAGCTTATATGTCCCACTTGTAGCTGAGAACACTACTGATGTCCATGTAAAAGAGTTGCGTAAAAAACGTAGCGGCATGATTATGGGGTTAATAGGTCTTGGGGCTTGTGCAGCACTTCTAGTATTTGGGTTTATGTACTTGCCTGGGCTGTTGAACCGTCCGGCGGTTATAATCCCAGATGATGGAATAGATGAGATTGTAGAATCAGGAGTAGAAGTAGAAGGGGTATCACCGCTACCCAGTTATAACGATACCCAAGGAGAATATGAGATTATCTTTAATTTTCACGAGATAATCGGATATGAAAGGCAAGATGTACACTTTGATAACAAGTTTTCAATGGGCTTAACCGAAGAGGAGTTTGCCGCTGTTTTTCCTGAAATGGGTATAAATATTCTTGGGGCATTTGGGTTGTTTAGAGGCGATGGCTCTGTTGTTGAGATAATTATTAACGAAAGTCCTGACTGGTGGATGGATGTTGGTGATCCTCTGTTTTCCCGTACGTCGGTTAGGATTTCTGACCGCCCTATGGAACGCTTTATTGTATTCAGGGTTGATGATAGTACTCCAGAGCCTTTGTTTTCACATGTTGCTGGGGTAGAAGTTATGGCCATTGTATATGAAAGGATAGAGATGACACCTCAGCGTGATTATTCACTTCCTTTTCCCACAGTTGGGATTAGGATTGATTTTGAGATTGATGGAGTATTCTATCTTATTGATATAGTGGATGATTTAGACTCTGGCATGGATTTTGCCACATCCCTTGTTAATCGGATAATATCAGGTGGGCCCGCTGACTTATCTGTGTTCGATGAGGTTATAATACCTGTAAGAAGATATCCTGAGATAACAATGGAGGAGGCAATGGCGGATGATGTTTTTGGCCAAATATTGTCTTCTATTTTTCCAGAAGATTTTGCTATGGTGTGGGGACGTCGAACCTATACTGCTCATGAAAACAGTATAAGTCTGCATTTAAGGCGTGATGATGGATATGTTACTGATTTTATGAACTTGACGATTAGGGAACTTCCTATGTTTACTCGCATCCCGACAGTTTCAATTGATGACAGGCATGTCTATGATTGGAGCTTGCATCCTATACAATTTACGGATGAATGGGATGAATTGATGCATAATAATCCTATTGCTTGGATGATTCGTAACCCGATTTTTTTAGCCGAGGATCTTACTCTTGATGTAATCAGTGCAAGAAATTCTTGGTTTTGGATTGACTATAGAACAGATATAATCGATCGGCCTTTTAGGTATATTGAGTTTAGTGTACTATATGGTGATATGTTGATTCATATCTATAGCCAGAATGTTTCACCAGAGACCCTTTGGGAGATGTTGAGAGGATATTAATGAATAGACAAGATACAAGACAAAATAGAAGTAGACCTAATAGAAGTAGATCTACGAGGCCAGTTAAAAAGCGACAGCCCATAGTTACCAGGGGCTGTGCAACCTTTATCATTTTGATTGGGATTGTAGCTATGGTTGCTACTGTTTATTTTATGATGGATGAAAGAGGTGAAACTGTCCCTCGTGAATTTTTATCCCGAGTGGGTGTGGCTGAGGAATCTGAGCCGGAATCAGATTTCTATTACTACTATGCCAATATTGATTTAATATCTGAATCTAGGCCCCGTATACCTCTTTCGGAAATTACTGTGTGTGAGCTGGACGCGTCTTTAATCTGGCATGGTACTGATTTGGCAGTGTTTTATATGAACCTTGAAACAGGTTTTACTTATGTGCATAACCCTGACAGAGTATTTTTTGGGGCAAGCCTTGCCAAGATTACTCATGCGTTTTATGTATACACGTTGGCGGAGCGGGGGCTTATAGATATGTACCATGTACATACCTTTACAGCCACCGATCACTGGGGTGGTACAGGGGTTGTGCAGTTTATGCCGGCAGGAACACGGTTTACCACTAGGGAGCTTTTAAAGCATGCTATTGTCAATAGCTGTAATGTGGCATCTAGGATGCTTATCAGGTTTACCGAGGATGTGGATTTTTCTTTCCGGGATTTTGTGCAAGAAATAGGAGCTGATACGGCGTTTATAAGGGATATAATCGCCCAAAACACATCTGCTAGGGATATGGGGATATGGATGTATACCATTCATAATTATCTTGAGTCGGATAGTCTATATGGGCATTATTTTCAATACGATCTTATGAATCCAGCTTTGACTTCTCATCCTTATTTTACCCGTTGGGACGGTTCTTTTGGGGTTGGTGGTGAGGTTAATGTTAGTCTTATTCAGTCTGATTATCCAATGGCAAGGAAATATGGATGGGCTACCAATGCATTTCATGATGGGGCTATTGTATATGCCTCTTCTCCATATATACTTGTAATACTTTCTAATATGGAAAGAGGTGCCCATGACTTGTTTGAGGAGATATCCTTTGTTTTTCAGGAGTTTAACAATGAATTTTTTTGGTAATACCTTGGGACTCCGTCCCAAGCCCTGTAAACTTTTGAAAAAGCTTATTAATAAACTTTATTATAAAATCGCGCATACGCGCGATTTTGGTTTTTTGATAAAGTTTTTGGTTAAGCTTTTTGCATAGTGCAATGTTCTGTCAGCATAACACCGTGAATATAATTAAATGCAATATAGCGAACGACTTTAATAAAGAAAGGAGAAAATAAATGGCAACAGTAAGTTATGAATATCTACAAGCGCTGCTGCAGCAAAAATTATCGGGACTAGTAAGCAGTGTAAATGGAATATTGCCTGACGCGTATAAGAACGTAACACTTGTCGCTGCCGATATTCCTTATGACAATTTACTGTCTCATTCTTCCGCGGATATGCTGGAGTTAGATAGCCTTAATGTTCAAGACGCAATTGATGAGCTTGACCGCAACTTAAAATATAACGCTATCTATATCTTTGACGCGACTGTACAGTCAGCTCCTCCCAACCTTCCAAGGGGGTACAATTGGCATGTGGATATTGCAGAACCGCTAAACTTTCCGCATCAATACAGCAGATATTTCTTTTTGACAGCTGAGGACGCGGCGTTGGATCAGCGAGGTAATCCGAATATCATGGCAGCGGTTGCGCGCTGGTTTATTGATGACTTTCACATAGGTTTTGACTATCTGGAAAATGGACTGGTACATACAACGGTTGACATTACATCTCCCATCGACGGCAGTGTGCTAATTCCGATTTTCCGCCCTATTCCGATTGGTACTACGTGGTTCTTTGGTGTAAACCAAGCTGATCCGTTCCCTGAAACAGATACGGTTAGGTCAATTGTTGATATAAATGTACAGGGCTTGACCGTAATGCTTGGCAATACTTTTAATCTTAATACGGAGAACAAGCAGATAGTTGCGGCAATCAACGAAGTAAACTGCAAAGCAACTCATGTACAAGTTTATGAAGCTCAGGATGTAGCGGAAGCTTTACAGTATTCGACTGATCATCCTAATGTGTTCGTATTTGTGGCAAAGGAATGAGAGTATGGCTACAATTGACTTAACCAATATTGTAACCAATGGCTCCTTCGAGACCAATGTCGCCGGTTGGAGCGGGTTTATGACAAATCAGCAAGGGACCCAGAGTTCCCTTGCTCCTATGCGGGTAACTAACGCCACTCCTCTTCCTGTTCATGGTGAAACTGGGGCATGGTGTGTCGAGATCGGAACCAAAACCCAAGGGGTTGTTTATATCAACCCAACCACGCCTATCCCTACCATTGCTGGACATAAATATTATGTACGGGCACAGGTAAGTTTGCGTGGATACACTGTGCCTGGAGTGACTACTGGCTGTACGGTGATACATGGTATCGGGGTGCCGATACGAGGCGTAGCATTGCCACCGCCATTATTCGACGGCTTACAAACACCAAATATCGTGGATTGGAACTTGATAGATACTATATGGACAGCGGATGTATCGGGTCTAAACATGCGTTTTATTTGGCAGCAAACGGGAAACTCAGGTAACAATGATACCTACGGCCGGGTTGATAATGTAGTTATGGTTGACCTTACAGAGCATTTTGGAGCTGGCAATGAGCCGCCGCTATTTGCTATTAGGCAAGGGGTGCGCAACGTACCGCCTAACGGCCACTGGGATGGTACGACCACTATTACAATGCCAATACCCCCTGTAATTATTACAGATGTGCTGCCCCAAGCGACCAAAGGCAAGGCATATTCAGCAGAAATAGAGCTTGAGGATAATGCCGGAACAGCACCCTTTGTTTTTAACCTATCTGGGCTGCCATTAAACAGTGGTTTGTTCATCGATAATAACGGCCTGATTTCTGGTATATGTAATCTCAATGAAGGCCAGTATGCTGTGGAAATAATTGTTTCCGACAGTATTGGCTATCGCACAAGTAAAGAATATATTTTGACTGCGGGAAAGCCGCCGTTCATCGTTGACGAATATATACCGGGGGCAACATTAAATCAGCCCTATTCTTTTACGCCAACGATAACCGGTTCTGACGGCAATCTTAGTGTATCGGTTGCGGTAACGGGCGGAACATTGCCAACCGGATTATACATTAGTGGCACCACTATTTATGGAACGCCGACGATTGACAATCAAAGCTGTCAGATTACGATAACCGCGTTCAATGATTATGAACCGGGAGGCGTTTCACGGACCTATACGTTGCGTGTTTCTCTGGCAGCGCGCATTAATACGGTATCTCCTTTGCCAAATGGCCTTGTAGGCTCGCCATATACATTTTCATTTAGCGGTTATGGCGAAGCCCCATATACGTGGGAAGTCTTGGGTGGTGATTTGCCACCAGGGTTAAGTATGGATTTGGACGGGATTTTATCTGGGACGCCAACTGCCACAGGGGTCTATTCGTTTTCGGTAAGGGCCACAAACGAATATGGTTCTGATACTAAATTATTTACGCTAAGCGTGTATCAGTTGCCAGTTATAACAACAACCGTATTGGGCTATGCCCGTCTTGGCAGAGCTTACTCAGGACAATTAACCGCGATAGGTTCCATGCCTATAACATGGTTTATCACGTACGGAAGTTTGCCTACAGGATTATCCCTTAATCAAAACACGGGAATCATCTCCGGCGAACCTGTCGAAAGTGGAATTTTTACCTTTACAATTGTTGCAGTTAATATCGCGGGCAGTTCCGCGCCTGTAACATTTACTATTGAGGCAGGGCAATCACTCGCGATTATAACCACTTCACCTCTGCCAAGCGGAATCCTGGGTGTTGCGTACACACCGCTGGCATTCCAGGCAGAGGGACTTGACGCTTCGTTTATTTACACATGGTCATGGGTAGCGCAGGCCGGGTCATCTTTCCCGCCGGGGTTAACCTTAAACGCAAATACCGGGGTGCTATCCGGGACGCCGACAGCTATAGGTACTTATAATGTCAACGTTACTGTGTCAAATGGGGGAAGCAGTACTGCTACGGCACCGTTTACAATAACTGTCGGCACTCCACCTGTCATTACATCTGAAGCAAACTTAGGCGGAGGTATTTCCAGGCCTTACAGCATTGTCTTGCAAGCAATTGGGACACATCCCATAACATGGGCAGTGACAGCAGGGCCAACGCCTGCCGCTGATATACAGTTAAGTTCTGACGGGGTGCTGTATTGGCTTATCCCTGCAATTGGAACATATACATTTACAGTGGTAGCTACCAATGTATTTGGCAATTCTGCGCCTGTAGAATTTACACTGACAATTACCACACCGTCTATTACTGATGTAGACTTAGATGACGGCATTGTAGGGATACCGTATTCACATACATTTACTGCCAATGGTGCTACACCTTTTACATGGTCTCACACATCCGGTGACTTGCCGCCGGGGCTTTCTTTTGACACGATAACGGGCACTTTATCTGGTAACCCTACTATTAGCGGAACCTATAATTTTTCAATTAGAGTAAATAATATTGGCGGATACGCGGAAGAAGCATTTACACTGACGGTTTTAGCAAGGCCTATCATCACAACTATTGTACTGAATAGTGGAAATGAAAACGCCTATTATTCCCAGACATTATTAGCATCTGGAACGACCCCAATAACATGGAGCATACTTCCGCCAATAGGGGATGAAACAGGGTTGCCGCCTGGTACATCCTTGACAGGGGCCACCATATCCGGGATGCTAGGGACACAGGGATTATTCAAATTTACTGTAATGGCTGAAAATATAATCGGCCCTGATTACGCGGATACGCGGCAGTTTACAATAATTGTTGGGCCAGAGGGCGCTCCTGTTATACTCACGGGATCACCAATAAATGTAAGAAGAGGTTTCCCGTATCAATATGTACTGATTTTGACTGCGACTGGCGACATACCTATAACATGGTCCTTGGGTAGTGGTTCTTCACTTCCTGATGGGTTTTCTTTAATCGATGATACAATATTGGGAAACCCGACATTTGCAGGGGTGTTTACATTTACTATCACTGCCGAAAATGCCGTCGGTAGTGATTCCAGAACATTTACTATGATAGTTGCAGATCCGCCTATTATAACAACCACTTTATTGCCAGACGGAACAACACGTGCTGCTTATTCATCGACACTATCTGCTACCGGGGATCCCCCTATATCATGGCAAGTGATGAGTGCCACAGGCAGTGAAACAGGATTGCCGCCTGGGTTGGCATTAAATACCGACACTGGTGAGATCTATGGCATACCAACCACAGATGGCATTTACACTTTTAGCATAAGAGCCATTAATGAAGTAGATTATGATATTGTTCAGTTCTCAATAACAGTTGTAAGCGTCGGCGGAACATTTATTAATGGCAAAGAAATCGGCAACTTGTTTATTGGCGGAAAAGAAGTTTCTCAGGCATTTGTGGGAGGCACCAGAATATTTTGACACAACAAAAGACCTGCTTATAAGCAGGTCTTTTTTATTGAACTCCAAATCTGTGCTGCAAATCCGAATTAATGGTATATCGCTCTAATCTTTCACCCAAGCGGCTTAATATTTCATTTGCTATTGTTCCTGTTTGCTCGGCTATCTTGCAGGCAGTAGCAATGGCGTTTTTGGATTTTCCTATAATAACCGCTATATCGCCTTGCCGAACCTCATCTATATCCGTTACATCAACCATCATCTGATCCATACAAATGCGCCCAACTACCTGGGCTTTCTTCCCGCTTATCAACACATAGCCGACACCACAAGATAGACCGCGGGGGACTCCGTCTGCATATCCGATAGCAAGCACGGCAATTTTCATTGAATGCGGTGCCGTGAATGCGAGCCCATATCCCACCGGCTCGCCCTTTGCAACAGTTTTTATTGTACTTATCCGCGATTTCAACGATAAAACAGGGCGCAGTTTAGTATTTATGCCTTCGGTATCTTCGCGAGTGCTTAGCATACCAAATAGGGCAATGCCTATCCTGGCATAATCACATGATAAGTGAGGATAGTTAAAGACCCCATAACTGCTTTGTATGTGGGATTTTGGAACTGTAAACCCATGATTCTTTAACTTATCAAGAACATCATAAAATCTTTCAATTTGGCCATTGGTAAATTCGATATCTGATTGTCTGCGGCTGTCCATAACGCTGCAATGGGTGTAAATGCCGTTAATGATAAGGTTTTTGCATTTAAATATCGTGATAATCTTATCGACATTTTCTGACCTTTCGCCCAAACGGCGCATACCTGTGTCAACTGCAATATGCACCATGATTTTTCTACCGTAATTGTTAAGCAAAATTGCATGGTTATAGTCAACAACGGTTTGAGTCAAACGATATTTTTCAAGTAAATAAAAATTCTCGGGATGTGTATAGCCCAAAACTAATATCTCACCTTTAATACCGTTTTTTCTTAGTGCGACACCTTCTGACGCTGCCGCAACACAAAAAGCGCGTATACCGCAGAGGTTTAGCTCGCGGGATAATTCCACAGCACCATGACCGTACGCGTTTGCTTTAACAGCAGGCATCAATTGGCATCTGCTAGGCAAAAGCCCCTGTAAAATACCTACATTGTGGCGTAAATTGCCAATATCAAGCTCAATCCACGACCTGCTCATAATGTAGACCGTCCCTTAGCACGGCTCCTGTAGTGATGATAATGCCTGAGTGCAACCGTGCAAAAAACCGAAACGGCAATAGTAGAAATGCAAACAGCAACAAAATGAATGACACTGTTTTCAACCAATAAACTCGTAAGCCCTAAAGTCCGTGCGGCTCCACGAACAACGATTATTAAAAGTGGGTGAAGAATAAATATCCACATAGAAACATTTCGAAGTAAAATAGAAGATTTCCCTTTTTGGGCTAACAACAACGAGAATAAGAAAAACATGCTAGGCAAAAGGGCGATATACATACTACTGTGACGCGAGACACTGCTACGATCTAGCAAATACCCCTCGAGCATCATAAATAGTAACGAAACAACTAGCCCAACAATACATATCCTTAGGCTGACTCGGGTTTTCATCTTGGCTATTGCCGCCCCCATCACAAGGAAAATTGGTGCATAAAATAACCCATTGCGGGTGAATGAGAAAATATTAAACCCTATATCATAAATATTTCTTAGAAACGAAACTCCTGATACTACACCCCAATAATTATCACCAAATAACCCCACAATATAAAGCACAGCCGCTATCCCACAAACCATGGGAAGTGAAAGCTTAGGCCCAAGATTGTATACAATCAATACCCCTATTATTGAGGCCGGTAAATACCATAAGTGATAAAACGTACCGTCAAATACAATATTCCTTACAATAACGGCAAACAGATTACCTTCAGAATAATGCCCAGCATATATGCTTATAGGCAAGTACAGTAATGTAGCCATGATATAGATAAATCCCGTTTTCTTGATAAAATTAATAAGTGGCTTTGAATCACTTTCTTTTTTTATTAAATATCGTGGCAGCAAAAAATACCCAGTAACCATCAAAAAAAATGGAACGGCTATGCGCCCAAACACGTGAATCAAATAAAAATTAGCAATCTCGCTTATAGATACTAGGGGATAAGTATGTATCCCTACAATCAGCAGTGAAGCAAATAAGCGGAAACGGTCTATTCCGCCATATTCTTTTGTATGTCCCAATTATGCTCCTCCCTCAATCACGTTTCCCAATGTCGTTCACTATAGCCAACTTAATAATCTCGTCAATAATTTGTTCAAATGTCATACCTATTGCTTTTAGCATATTTGGATAACGACTGTATGCGGTAAAGCCTGGTATTGTATTAATCTCATTAAAGAAAATTTCACCTGTTGGGGCTACAAACATATCGACTCGCGCAAATCCGCTACATCCTAAAGCCTTGTAAATCACTTTCGCCTTTTTCTTTATTTTGTTAGCCTTATCTGGTGCTATACGCGCAGGGACATGGACTTTTGATGTTTCGAGATTATATTTTTCTTTATAGTCAAAGAATCCGACCGAAAGCTCTACCTCGTCAACCTCCCCTACAATTAAGGATTCATTGCCCAAAACGGCGCATCCTACCTCAAATCCGTCTATATTTTCTTCAACAATAACCTCATTGTCATGTTCAAAAGCCAATGTTATGGCTTTGATTAAATCATGTTTACTGGATACTTTTGTAATCCCAAAAGAAGAACCTGATTTTATAGGTTTAACAAATAGTGGGTATTTAAGATTTTCTGCCTGGAGTAATGCAGACTCTGTTTCAGATTCACACTGAAGAACAAAGGATTTGGGAACGCGAATACCGGCTAAAGCGGCAAGCTTGTGTGCTCTATCCTTGTCCATACATAGAGCCGAAGCTAAGATATTACAGCCAACTATGGGTATTCCCGCAAGCGTGAGTAGGCCTTGGATAGTACCATCCTCACCGTTTTTTCCATGCAAGATAGGTAGTGCCGCGTCAAGCTTTATGGTTCGGGTGCCGTTATCATTTAAGATTAAAACCCCTTTGGTTTCGCGGTCTGGCGAGATGATTGCCCTTGTGCAATCATCTGCGTTATGCCATGTGTTATTGGCGATTTTTTCATTTTCACCGGTAAAAATATACCACTCGCCTGTTTGGGTTATCCCAACTAGTATCGGCTCATATTTTTCTTTATCCATGTGTGAGATTACACTTGATGCTGAACTAAGGGATACATCGTATTCGGTCGAGCATCCTCCGAATATTATAGCTATTTTTAGTTTTCTCATTTTATCTATCCTTTCTCTTAAGTATTTCTATATTTCATGTGCGCCAAGCGGTTACTATTATCCCGCCGGTGTTATCATGTGAAGCCCAAAACGAATAACCGTAGGGTAATTCAAGTACCTCATCTTCAACTGTGACATAAAAAATTGTAAATTCAGCTCCATCAAAGATTACCGTTATTTCACGGTTTCTTCTTAGGTAATCGATATATTCCTCCAGGACTAAGTCATTATGAGTCATAAAATACGCATGAGGTTGTCCGACATAGCGGTAATGCCATGGCTCAAAGGGTACATTGGTTATATGAGTCTTATGTTCAGGGTAGCGCAGTATGAACCCATATCTATAAGAATAATCCATAAGCCATGAACCTTGTGCGGAGTTTCCGATGTTGACGCCGTGATATGAAATATCAACCGCAAATCCAAGCTGATGTTCGCTATGGCCAGGCGGTGCGGCCAGGCCGGTATCCGCCATAGTGTTGTATAGCTCTTGCTGATATTCATGTGTGCGAAAGCCCTGTGTTGCTCTAAATTGAGTAAAACCAATATTAGCAGCGGAGTCAAACATTGCCCTTAACATAACCAGCGTATCTTCGTTCAACAGCATTTCTGGGTTAAGGGTATTTACATAATCTGAAATTCTAACCAGATTACCAGCTACATGATCAGGTACAGCATAATCAATATTCACCAATAGTAAATAATCATTGCTAATCCTGGCAAGATGCTCAAAAGTAAAAATTTGGGAATATGCTTGATAGGGCATTGGGGTTTGATGTGGCATTGGAGGGTGATAGGATGCCGGGGTTTGATAGGGGCTTGGGGAATATTCATTCTGTTCACTATCGCTTGCTAGAAGTGTAATTGCAAACCATACTATAATACATAGTAGAATGAATAGCACAGCCAAGTGCGGACGCTTTTTCATTCTTTTTCTTTGATATTTAACTGAGGGGTGTGATTTTCTCCGCGGATTTTGATATGGATTCATGGACTCTACCTCCAAAGGTTTAATTAAAATACATGATACTTTAATTCTAGCCTCAGAGGTCAAAGTTATTTCTGTCGATTTATTAATGTTTTTCTAAGAAATTCAAATAGAGTTCTTCTGAAATCAAAAGGCGCGATTTCAGAAGAAGCAAAAGACTCATAATGAAACCTACTTTCGAAATCATAAAACGTGATTTCGAAAGAGGTCTAATGAAAGGTTGAATATAGAGAATTAGCTCGAAGTCATTTTGCGATATACGCGCCTATGCTAGGATTTGTGTTGTCAAGGACACTTAAAAAATAACAATAACGCTTAAACGCTCAAAGTATCAATGTAGCGGGAAAACTTTCGCTATTGCTTGCCGTTTTTCCATGTTATAATTATCTGCACGATAGGCAAACAGCGCAAGCTAAATTGGAGGTAATGCAATGCAACAAGCATTTGAATTTCAAGCCACGGCACAAGACGGATTTATCCGTATTCCTGATATTTACGCAAAGATAATGCCACGAAAAATTAAAGTGATTGTGTTAGCGGATAAAACTGAAAAAGAGGAAAAAGCACCATTCCCTTATTTTGCCGTTGACACGGCGGGATACGTTTTCGACAGGGAGGAAGCCAATGCGCGGTAAAGTTTTCCTTGATACAAACGTATTTGTGTACACGCAAAGCAAAGGCGAACAAGACAAGCGCGATATTGCCTTGAACGCGATTGAAAAATATGACTGCTATACAAGCACACAAGTTTTTAACGAAGTCAGCAATGTTATGATTAAAAAATTGAAAATGCCAATAGCCGAGGTTAAGCAAATTATCACCGCCATAAATGACCGTTGCACAGTAAGTATAATCACCCATGAAGCCGTACAAAAAGCACTTGATTTGAAAGAAGTTTACGGTTATTCGTATTATGACAGCCTTATTCTTGCCACCGCAGTTTTAAGCGATTGCGATTATATTTTCAGTGAGGATTTGCAAGACAGGCAGATTATTGAAAATAAAATCGAAATCGTAAATATTTTCAAGCGAAGCATATAACAAAACAAGTAAAACCTTGTTACCATTGGCAGTGGTGATGCAGTAGAAAATTTATATTTGCAACGCGCATTAAACACTTGGAGGAAGACATGGACATACCTTTTGATAATACAGTCGTTAGTATCGAAACCTCGCGCCTTATCATTCGCCCATTTACCGAAGTTGACCTAGGCGATTTTTTTGAATATGCATCTGTACCCGGCGTGGGCGAAATGGCAGGTTGGCCGCATCACACCTCTATTGAAACGACCCGTACAAGACTGCAAACCTACATGGAAAATAAGGATGTTTTTGCCATGCACTGCAAAGCTGATGATAAGGCTATAGGCTCTCTTGGTCTGCACGAGTCATGGATTAACGAGGAGAAGGGATATCAACACCTAAAGACAAAAGATGTCTCATTTGTACTCTCTAAGGCGTATTGGGGACAAGGTTTAATGCCAGAAGCGGTTCAAGCAGTAATAGATTATGGGTTCACCATCATGGGGTTAGATGCAATTACAATCGCACATTTTGTAAGCAATCCTCAATCTAAGCGCGTTGTAGAAAAATGTGGTTTCAAATTTTTAAGCACAGGTACTTACTATGCCAAACTGCTGGACAAGCACTTCGATGAGTTGCGATATATATTGCTGAAAGAAGAATAATGGAAACACGCCCTAATTTCGGTAAATAGGCACTTTCTTCACCGAGCGCACTTATACAGTATCGACAAGCCGAAACTGTCGCGCGCCCTTCGGGGTATAAAACAAGCAGGGCTTCACTCTTGTAAAAATCAAAACCATTCTCCACAAGAATAAAGCCCCACTAATAAATCCTATAATTATTGAAACAAGTTTGCCGATTAATGCTTATAAATAGGAGGATTTATTAAATGTCTGAAATAACAATCCGTAAATTTACACTAGATATAGCGAACGACTTTCTATGAAAATCACATTTATAACCGTGGGCAAGCTAAAAGAAAAGCATATAAAAGCATCTGTAGACGAATACGGGAAGCGGCTTTCTAAGTATGCCAAATTTAATATAATCGAAGTGGCGGACGAGCCAGCCGGAGAAAAGATTACAGGAGCAGAAGGACAAATTGCCCTCACAAGAGAAGGCGAACGGATACTGAAATATATCAAAGAAAGTGGATATGTAATAGCAACAGCTATTTCCGGTGTACAGATGGACAGTATAGAATTTGCCGACAAAATAGCAAAGTTGAGCGTTGACGGTTACAGTCATATATATTTTATTATTGGCGGCTCTTTGGGATTATGTCCGAAAGTGACAAAAAAAGCCGATTTTCTGTTGTCTTTTTCTAAAATGACTTTTCCCCATCAGCTTATGCGGGTTATCTTGGCAGAGCAGGTGTACCGGGCTTTTCGTATTAACAACGGTGAGCCCTATCATAAGTGACTTAGCTTTTATCCAAATCATCGGGACATAGAGTCCATAATATAGAATACTTCGTTGCCATGTGTGAAGCTGTCAAAAGACCATCTGCGGTTAGTTGTATACTCATAAAGGGTTTTCTCATATTTTGGAGATAGCTCACTGCTTGTTCCTAAGCTTTGCAGTGGTAAAGAAACCACGATTTTTGATGCTTTTATACTATCCAAAAATCCGCCAATAACCCCAGGCTGTCGCTTCTCAAAACGATGAGCTTCTTTGAAAAAGAATGCCACATCAAAATGGATAGACGGTGGATGGATAAGTATATCCTGATGAAAGCATCCTCCATTATATCCTTGCTCGGTAATGAAAATATTTAAAAAATCTACCCTGGCTTTATTCAAGTCATATGCATAGTAGCTAGTATCTAAAGGTAAGTCCATAAAAGGTAGCCCTAAAGGGTGTATGCCGCATGCTAAATCTGCGATACTTTTGCAGTTACCGATTCGGCTAAATAATTGTTGGTACAGAGTTGATAAATCGTGGCCTCGCTCTTTAGTTGATGCATGAAATGTCAACTTCTGGTGGGAAAACGCCTTTAATACATCCGGGTCGTTTTTTACTTGTCTAAACTCATCTATTGCGTTTTTGTAATTAATATCACCTAAATACAATGCCGTGATATTATGAATTTTCTCACGTATCCTTTTTTCTAAATCGGCTGAATTTTTTGAGACAGGGTAAGAAAGTTCGATTAGAGATTGTATTGTTTCGGCAGGAATTTCTACATCCTTATATTTGGCCATCTTTTTGATTTTTTCTACTATTTCATTTATTTTGTCGGCTGTTATCTGCATCACTCTACCTCCCCAATATTCACTATCAATTATAGCGATTTCAATGAGCAACTGTCTAGTCCAACACAATTTGACAACAGTATGGTGAATAGACCTCTTTCGAAATCACGTTTTATGATTTCGAAAGTAGGTTTCATTATAAATCTTTTGCCTCTTCTGAAATCACGCCTTTTGATTTCAGAAGAACTCTAATGATAAAAATTAAAGACGCTTTACCAGCTCACTTCCTAAAATAGTGACAAGAACCAGCCCTAGACATACCCCCATCTGAGAAAGACTTAGGGGCATGGTGGTAAATAAGTCATTTAGCACAGGGATATACATTACCGCTATCAGCACACCAAGGGATAAAAGCATTGATATATTTAAGAATATATTTGCAAACACAGTCCGCCCCACTGGTTCGACAGTTTTAGACGAAAAAGCAACCAGCAACTCTGTCGCTACCAGCGTGAAAAAGCACATGCTTATAGCAATAGCGTAATCATGGAAATGATAGCCATATAAAAAGGCTCCAAGGCAGCTTACAGCAAGAAAAACCGCTCTCAAGGCAACTGTGCCGCGCATATTTTTATTGATTATCGGCTCCCGGGGATCTCTTGGGGGCTTTTTCATTACATTAGGCTCTTTCCCTTCCATACCTAAGGCAAAGGCTGGGAAGGCGTCTGTCAGCAGATTTACAAAAAGCAGCTGCGTAGCAACAATGGGGACAGGCAGGCCAAAGATTATAGCCAGGAAAATGATTAAAATTTCCCCGATATTACATGACAGTAAGTATCCGGTTACTTTTCTTATATTGCTGTAAATAGTCCGGCCTTGCTCTACCGCGGATACAATACTAACAAAGTTGTCGTCTGTGAGAATCATGTCCGCGGCTTCCTTGGAAACATCCGTGCCTGTTATGCCCATGGCTATGCCTATGTCTGCTCTTTTTAAAGAAGGGGCATCGTTTACCCCGTCTCCTGTCATCGCGGCTATATTGCCGTTTTCTTTTATTGCGGTCACTATGCGGACTTTATGTTCTGGGGATACTCTGGCGTATACATTTACGGTTTTTGCTTTTTCTTTTAGCTCATCAGGAGTCAGGGTATCTATCTCTTCTCCACTTAGAGTTTCAGTACCCGCTTCCATTATCCCTAAGGATGTGGCAATGGCGGCGGCAGTGGTTTTGTGGTCGCCTGTTATCATTTTTACATTAATTCCTGCCTGATGGCATTGTTCGATAGCAGATTTAGCCTCTTTGCGAGGGGGGTCTATCATGCACATCATGCCTACAAATATTAGTTCTTCTTCGGTGGCATTAGTATTTTCGCATGCTTTGAATGCCAATGCCAGCACACGGAGGGCTTCGGAGGCGAAACTTTCGTTTTGTGAAAACAGCTGGGTTCTTATCTCCTCAGTCATTGGGATTATTTTGCCGTTTTCATATATGTGGGTTGAACGGCGTATTACTTGGTCTGGAGCGCCTTTCGTGTTCATTATTATCTTGCTACCATTTTGGTTAAAGGTTGACATTAGCTTTCTTTCTGAGTCGAATGGGATTTCCCCAATGCGTTTATGTGTGGGAATGTCTTGGGCTGCATTAATTGCGTAGACTAGCATGGCGCCTTCTGTTGGGTCACCTATTATTTTTCCATCGTCGTATATTGCGTCATTGCAGTGGATTGCTATTTCCGCAATTTTTTCTATGTTCTCAGGATTGGAGATTTCCACTACAGTCATTTTGTTTTGGGTTAAGGTGCCTGTTTTGTCAGAGCAGATTACTGTGGTACTGCCCAAGGTTTCTACTGCGCGAAGGCGCTTTACAATAGCACCCTGCTTCACCATTTTTTGAACACCAATAGCCAGTATGACCGTGGCCACAATGGCTACCCCTTCAGGAACGGCAGCTACAGCCAAGGATACAGATACCATAAACATTTCAATTAAGTCCATGCCATACCAAAGACCAATACCGAAGATTAGTAGGCAAGTGACAATACATACCAGGCCTAGGACTTTGGCCATGGCGTTTAGCTTATCTTGTAGTGGCGTATTAGATTCAGGGGTTTCATTTAGAATTGTAGCGATTTTACCCATTTCGGTATTCATACCGGTATTGACTACCAGGCCGCTACCTCGCCCATATGTTGCCACGGTGCTCATGGATGCTAGGTTTACCCTATCTCCTAGGCTTGAGGTTTTACTTAGGATGGCATCGGCGTTTTTAGAGACGGGCAGGGATTCGCCGGTTAGAGCGGATTCGTCAATTTTTAGGTTTATGCTTTCGATTATTCGTATATCGGCTGGGATGTAATCGCCTGCGTCTATTATTATGATATCTCCAGGGACTAGATTATCCGAGTCTATTTTTTCTACATGATTATCCCGCCTGACTTTAGCTTTTGGGCTGGCCATGTTTTTAAGCTGGGCTAGGGCGTTATCGGCTTTGTTTTCTTGGGTTATAGAAATGATTATGTTTACCAATAGTATACCTATGATTAGAATGGCATCTTTTAGGCCATCTCCTGCGAAAATGGAAATTGTTGCGGCGATTAGCAAGATGATTACCAAAAAATCTTTAAACTGAGCCAATATGCGCAACAATAGGGATTTCTTTTTTGCGGATTTTAAACGGTTGTGGCCATAGGTTTCAAGGCGCTTTGTGGCCTCGGTAGCGGTTAGGCCTGTGGATGGATTGGAATTTAAAGCCTCTAAAGATTGCTGGATACTTTTTTCGTGGAACATAAATTATTCCCCTTTACATAAAATTTCCATCAAAAAAGCGCAAGACACTGGCTCCTTTGAAAGAGCCAAAAGTCTTGCGCTGTTAGTATCAACATATCGTATCCGGGTTATGTACGAATCAACCGTATTGACGAATACGAACAATGGCTGTGCGAATCCTCGGATTCGCATGTGCCATCCGCTACTCCCTTTTGGGTGAAATAAGTCTACTGATATTGTAAAGGAATGTCAACTATGGTAGATTGAATGGACTTTAAAGCAGGAAGGAATTGAAATCAATGCCCTTATGTACAACAGAAAAAATGCTTAAGGATGCCCAAATCGCAGGCGTTGCCATTGGCGCTTTTAACATCGAAAACATGGAAATGGCCCAAGCTGTAATAGAAGCAGCCGAGGAAATGGGCTGCCCCGTGATTTTGCAAACCACCTCTGGCACTGCAAAGTACGCCCCTTTAACCATAATAACAGCAATGGTAACTGCCATAGCCAAAAAGGTAAACATTCCTGTTGCCTTACACCTAGATCACAGCGGTGAAACATTAGCCTTGGAGGCCTTAGAATCCGGATATACATCGGTAATGTACGACGGCTCTAAGGAAACTTTTGAAGAAAACATACGCATTACCAAGTCTGTCGTAGAAGCAGCAAAAAAACGAAGTATCCCAGTAGAGGCTGAGCTAGGCAGTATAGGAGGCAAAGAAGACGATATAGAAGCGGAAATTGAATATACAGACCCGAAAATGGCAGCAGAATTTGTTATGAAAACAGGAGTCCAATCTCTGGCAGTGGCAATAGGCACAGCCCACGGTGTATATAAAACAACCCCAAAGCTAGATGTAGAGCGATTAAAAGAAATCCGCAAGCTGGTAGACATACCCCTTGTGCTGCACGGCGGCTCTGGTCTTAGTACACATGATCTTCAAAATTGCATTCGCGCGGGGATTTCCAAAGTCAACTTCGGTACAGACCTACGTATCGCATATACAGAGGGCTTGAAGGAGTATATGTGCGAAAACCCTAAGAAAGTGGATCCACGCACATACGGTTTAGCCGCTCGTGAAAAAGTAAAAGCAATAACCCTGGAAAAATTGGCAATCATATTTCCCCGCTGACGAAGGAGGCATGAATTTGTATGAGAATATTCGGACAAGAATACTCCCATGAGGACTTGCTAAGGTATTCCAACGCTAGCAGCATCTATGGCGCAAGGAGAGTTGAGCTTATCCAAGGGAGAGGCCGAGGCCAACGGCTTGTTGAAGTTAAAACCGCCGCTGGATTAAGGGCTACTTTCTTGGAAGACAGATGCCTAGACATATGTGAATTGGAATATCAAGGGGTAAATCTAGGTTTCCTTAGCAAGAACGGCATAATCTCTACAGCCCTAGCTAACCCCGAAACAGACAGCTTTACAAAATATTGGTCAGGTGGCTTTTTATCCACCTGCGGCCTAAGGAACACAGGTCCCTCATGCACAGTCGGTAGTGAGTTCTTTCCAACCCATGGACATATAGGCATAACCCCAGCGGAATACGTCAACCTAGATGTAACCCCAAGGGAAGTTGTAATATCTGGAAAAATGCGAGAAACCGCACTTTTCGGCCCCTGTCTAGAAATGACAAGAAAAATAACCATCCCATCAGACGGTGCAAAAATCATAGTTAAAGATACAATTCGCAATCTTACCCCTGAAGCGGAAACCATTTTCCTCCTTTACCATATTAATTTTGGCTTTCCATTTTTAGGGGAAGACTTAGAGCTGTATTTTCCTGAAGGAGATGTAAAAGGCCGCACTCCAGAGGCCGAAGAAGCCATAGATAAACATACAGAAATAACACCCCCAATAGATGAAGAGCCGGAGTTAGTGTATTTTCATTTGACAAAACAAAAAAGGGCCACAGTAAACTTAACAAATCAGCGCCTAGGCATAAATGCCACAATACAATATGACAGCACAAAGCTGCCCATTTTAGCCCAGTGGAAATGTATGCGTTCTGGTGATTATGCCTTAGGGATAGAACCAGGCACTAGCTTTATCTGTGGCCGCAAAGCAGAGATTGAAAACGGATACGATACCCAAATTGAAGGATTTGGTACCCTTGAATGTGGATTTACAATTAATTTAGATGATATATAAGGAGCGATTGGAATGGAGAAGATTAAAACAAATTTGAAAGGCCTAAACGCCAAAATCACTATGTTTGCAGATGGATTTGTAGATGAGGTATGGGAAATAGTAAATGCTCGCTCATCCATAAAAGATTATACTCTATATACCAAAATGACCCAATTTGCTGATAGAATCACCACAAGTGGCACCGGAGGTGTAGGGCTGGAGCTAGTACGTAAGCGTCGTGCCTTTGGTGGTTTTACCGCTAACATCGGCTACGCCGCCGCAAGACTAGGTACAGATACCACGATGATAGGTGTGTATGGAAAAGATAAGCTTGATCCTATTTTTGAAGAAGTAGGGGAATTGTGTAATGTAATCTCCCTAGCAGACCCAGCTACCACTCACGTATTCGAATTCGACGATGGCAAAATTTTAATGTCTCATATGGAAGCGGTACAGGATATAAATTGGAAGCAAATCGTAGACTATGTGGGCATGGATAAACTAAAAAGCCTTATTGCAGAGTCTGACCTGCTTGGGGTAGGGTACTGGTCGCTCCTTCCAGCCTTTGATGAAATCCTAGAAGAAGTATGCGCCAACCTGCCAGACGACGGTAAAAAGCGCCGTTTCTTTTTCGACTTTGCGGATTTCCTAAAAAAAGACGAAGCTTCTCTCCTTCAAACCCTAGGAAATCTAAGAAGATTAAACGAAAAAGCCCCAATGACCCTAAGTGTAAACGAGCATGAAGCCGCCGCCTTATTTGCTATGTACAATGAAACCATGGATGATTCAGGTCGTACAATCCCAGAAAAAACCGAATATGTACGCCAGCAGCTTGGCCTAGATGAATTTGTAATCCACACCCCACACTACGCAGTAGCCGCCGCCTGTGGTGATGCACCGGCGCTGGTGAACAATATCTTCTGCGAAAAACCTGTAAGAACCGCCGGGGCAGGGGATACATTCAATGGAGGGTATTTAACCGCGCGCCTAGCTGGTCTAGAAATCATCCAGCGCCTACAGGTAGCTAACGCCAATGTAAGCTACTTCCTACGAAACGGGCAATTTCCAAATTTGGAAAATATGCTGGAGCATCTGAAAACGTATTATGTATAGGAAATAATAAAAATACCGCCACGGCGCATAAGCCATGGCGGTATTTTTTTGCTTGACAGACATATTCTATTGAAGTAGAATCGAAGCACAGAATTCTATCGCAGTAGAACGACGTCAGCAAAGGAGAATATAATGGCCATCAAGTTATTTGATTCAGAATTAAAAGTCATGGAAATTCTATGGAGAGAAGGTGAAACCACAGCAAAAAGGTTGGCGGAAATCCTAGCCAGCGAAATAAGCTGGAGCAAAACCACCACCTATACAATAATCAAAAAATGTATAGAAAAAGGAGCTTTGGAGCGGAAAGAGCCAAACTTTATCTGCCGCCCTTTAATTACGATTGAAGAGGCTAGGGAGCACGAGACTACTGAGCTAATCAACAAAATGTACGACGGTGCCGCAGATCAGCTAGTAGCATCTCTTTTGCAAGGGAAACTACTTTCAAAAGCAGAAATCGAACGGCTAAAACAAACCGTTCGTGATATGGAGTAGGGGAATATGAGTATATTTCAAATGAGTATAACTGCGGCAATTCTTATTCTTGTGATTATAGTTGTCCGCCAGCTTACGATTCATAAGCTGCCTAAAAGAACATTTATGATTCTTTGGGGAGTAGTGCTTTTGCGCTTGTTTATCCCAATTTCCATTAATATACCAACCTCTGCGCCGATGATTATGGAAGTGGATAACGTAATTGGCATTATCGCAGAAATGGGCAATATACCAATTATAAATAGCCTTCCAGTTACACTGCCAAGCATAGATGTGCAAGAGTCAGTTAATGTATACATCTCTTTTTCACCGATAATAATTGTTTGGATTACCGGAATGGTGTCTGTTTTCTTATTTATTTTGATGGCACATCTTCGCTCCCGCAAAGAGTATAAGGCATCTTTGCCCATTAACAACATCTATATTAATAAATGGCTAGATGAGCAAAAAGGTATGCGTTCTATCCAAGTTCGCCAATCAGACCGGATAACAGCACCTTTGACCTATGGCATCTTAAGACCGGTTATACTGTTCCCTAAAACAACTAATTGGCAGGATACCAGACAGCTTAAGTATGTTCTCACTCACGAGACAGCTCATATAAGGCGTTTTGATGTTTTTACAAAGTGGCTTCTTTCCGTAGCTTTATGTATCCATTGGTTTAACCCCTTGGTTTGGGTTATGTATGCTTTAGCCAACCGTGATATTGAATTATCTTGCGATGAAGCCGTAGTGAGAACCTGCGGCGAGTCAACAAAATCAGCTTACGCCATGGCACTTATTGGATTAGAGGAAAATCGAGGCACATTCTCCCCCCTTTGCACCAATTTCGCAAAAAACTCAATTGAAGAAAGGATTGTAGCAATTATGAAAATGAAAAAACGCTCTACTATGAGCATTTTATTAGCTGTTGTGCTGGTATCGGTACTGGCACTTGGGGCACTTACGGTTTTTGCTTCAAGCACCGAAGAGATGTATCTCAGCCAATATGAAGATAATAATATACCTGTTGAAGATGAAAACAATGGATGGGAGGAATGGCTAGAATGGTTCAATGCGCTAACCCCAGAAGAACAATCAAAAGTAAGTGTACGTCCTCCCCAGGAGAACCCTGTACCATTTAACACATATCCTGTTCCGATGATTGATGCTCAGGCAGAACTGCGAAGCCCTTACAGGATTGCAACAACATTAGAAGAAGTGAGAGCCATAATCGCTTTAAATAACGGAACCATTCCCGTAACTAACGTGGAAGTACCGGAAATAATAAACCGTCAAGCCAAAGGAGTTATTATCACCGAGCAATGCTTATATGAGGCTCTAGCCATCTTAAATGAAATATATTTTATCAATTATCCAAGCAGCTTCGAAAACATAGTAACCACCCGCTTGCTCCCAATGCTGACCCCCGAAGAGATTGAATCACAAGAGTACCACAGAGCCAATAGAGTAAGGGATTCCATAGATTTTCTATATGAAATTTTTCATGCGGCTGTAGCCGAAGGACTTTTAGACGGTTCTGGGATTTATCCTGACGATTTCGATCTCTTGCATGAAGAAGCCAAGCGCATATTTGCTGTATATGGTTATGACGCTGATAATTGGCCTACAAATGAACGTGCCCATGAAGCAGCGCATCGCTTATTTAGCAATTAATAACGTAAAAACAGATAAAGTCGCAGAAATTTCCTCTGCGGCTTTATTTTTTTGTTAAAAATCTCTTGCCATCAATGTAACGCTATTGTAATATGTGGTTAAAATAAGATGAAATTAGGCAAGTATTAGATGAAAATAGGTAGTTTAATTATATATAGATAGAGATATATTATGAAAAGGAAGGGATTGGAATGAAAACGCAGAGAGTAGAAGGGGGCTTTTTAGCTTCGAGCAGTGTGCGTATTATTGGTTTAATAATAACGCTAATAATCGCCGCTGCAGTAGTAATCATTGCCATCGAGGATAATGATGCGCCAGTGCATTATATGAACTACGACATAGTACATATTGCAGTAGATTATAAGGGTGATATAAATGTTCTGCCCCACACTCAGGAGTATGGCGTAGAAGAAAGTAATGGCAACATTTTTATTAGACTAATGTTGGGCTCGGAAATACAAGATGTGATTATAAATGTGCCCTATGGTTGGACTTATGAGATTGTAGAGTCAGAAGAAACTTATTATAGCTATAACAACAATAGCTATAATAATCACGATTATTACGATGCTCGTAGTTATTACTACGATAATAACCAATATAATAATCATGATTATTACTACGATCACAGTTATTACAATGATCATGATTATTACGATATTCACGGTTACCACAATGCTTACGATTACTATAACATTCACAGATATTACAACGATTATAGTTATTACAATGGCGACAGCTATTATGATTACAACGATTACGACACTTACGAACCAGACAATAATCAACGATATATCGTTGTAAAACTGGTGCCAATGTATATTGGTGCTGCTCCATCTTATTTTGGAGCCATTCCCTTTGGCGCGGGGCGCCGGGTAAACTTCAATCCTAATGGCGGCAACGCCTTCGAGGGTCATACTTATCGTTATACAGTTGCTAATGGCACAATAGGCAGCCCAGCGAATATGCCATATATGCCATGGCGTACCGGTGCACGCTTTTTATGGTGGAGTACCGAACCTGACGGTCGGGATCCTGCTGTAACCCACATTAGCCAAACTGCATTCGACTACAATACTCTTATCCCAGAAGGTGGGTTGAATTTATATGCCATTTGGGTCTTTACCGTTTCATTTTTCGGTAACGGAATGGCTCTCCCAAACCCCAATCCTAACAATCCTATCAATCCCAACTCATATCTTTCCCGAGAAATCCCTGAGGGTTGGAATTTTGTTGAGGCGGAGGCTTTTGGCCTTCCTGTAACATTTCCTTGGAATCCAAGGCGGCAGGGCTTCCAGTTTTGGGGGTGGTACGATCAACGTATTGACGGTGGGTATATAGGTTCTCCTCCTACTCAGCCTCCTGGGGTTAATTCTGTTAATCGCTATAGCCCTATTACCGAGAATGTGGAGTTTGCCGCAAGATGGCGTTTGCATACCCACTTAGTAATGTTTGATATGAATCATAGCAACGCAGTTTTGGCCGCGGGCACAGCAGCGCAGCCTCAACGCTTATACCGCTGGGTGCTTAACAATAGGAGTATTGCAGACTCTGGCTTAGGTGGTAACGCAAATACCGGCCGTGGAGCTATCGCTGGTACATCTGTAGACGGTGCGCCTTGGACTACTGGCGGTACCGGTCACCCATTGGAATATTATAGGCAAAATATACGACGCGACTGGATTCCCAACTCACCTCCTGGCCCAGGTTACATCCCAAGATGGAACTCGGATGGTACCCCCAATGCCAGCTTTACCACACCATATTATCCTGGCTCCGGCCTTGTAAGAGGCCCTGATGGCGGTTCTGTAGGTACAACGGAAGGAAGTGAGACCGCATTAAATGCGGGTACCGCATGGCCTCGCTCCGCGCCAAACGTATATATGGCGAACTCGTCAGGCACATTGGAAACATGGATTCCTTTCCCTGCAGCTCCCGACGGCTCCAACGCTACATCTCGCGCAAGATATACACTAGAAGGATGGTGGACCACGCCAGATGGCTGGGCTCAAAACTGGGGAGCAGGCGTAGCCGCCAATATAGTTGGAAGACGTTTTGCCCCTGCTGGCAACACTAGCACCCATACATCTGCTGAAACAGGAACAGCAACAAGTAATCCCACTGGTTTCCCTATTGGTTTAGCCAGGCCTGTTATAGATGTTATCCAGCTTCCTATTCCTGCACCCCCCGCCACACCTCCTCCGCTAATCCCACCCACGGGTATTGTATCCGGCGGCGAGATGGAAGATGTATCAGGAGATATAACGGTATATGCCCAATGGGTATTCAGAGTCACTTTTAATTTGAATATCCCTGGTATATCCGCTGCTACTGACGGTCATGGGGTGCAGGGGTTTGCTTTAGTAGGAGCCACAAACTTCAACCCTAGTACCAACAATAACATAAACTTCCGTGATATCCCCGCTCACTTACCACTAAATGAAAGAACTATAAATCAAAATGGGCAAAGGATTCGCTCTAATGCAGGGACATTTACTCAAGCTCCAGGGTACGGGCAAGCGCCAGTATCTACAACTTTTACACATCATCAGCCTTTCTGGGCTGGTATGCCCCCATATTCTTCTCCTCACAGAGCCGCACACCATTTCAATGGTTGGTGGGATAGACCGGTAACAACTATATCCCATACGCATTATCAAAATTGTGCTTTATGTAATAATGATCCATTCGCTTATCCAGCTGTTCATCATGGCGCACAGCGCATTACTGGCGCTACGGAAATTGACGGCAACATGACTGCATATGCTCATTGGCGTTTCTTTCCAATACCTACAGTGCATGTAAGGTTTCATCTTAATGCGCCAATTGCACCTTCTGCCGATACAGAGAATGTACATGGCAACTCATACTGGCCTACTGGCCGCCCCATGATTGCTGGTTACGACAACCCACACGGGCGCTTTTTCCTTAATCGGCTTGCCACAGGCACCACCAATCTTGGTAAACCACCAGGTGTTACAGCTCTTACCGAGTCGACTCAACAGGGTACTATAGTCACACGATATACCTCTGGTGCCGTGCTGGCAGCTAATGTTTACTATGGAAATCGTTACGCGCCCTATATAAGAAGGACATATGGTTACGGTAATCCCACAAATGCCTCTCAAGTCGCAGAGCATCATAGATTCCCACGTAACCCAAGGCGGACTGGATATGTATTTGTAGGATGGTCTACAAACCCTAATTTACCGGCGTTTAATGCTGCCACTGGCAATCCTACAGGTGTCGCGGGAACTACCCGCAACGACAACTTAATATGGGCTGTTAATACGCCGATTAATACTGCAAGTGCCCAAACCCCCATGGGCGGAACACTTGATCTGTACGCGGTATGGGCACCTGCAATTGATATAATAATTCATGGTAATGGCAATACAGGCCCAGGTACTCATACACAATTTACACGCCCTATGCCCTTTGATCCTAATGTTGGTGCTGCTGGCGGTGGCTTTACATTTAACGAAATGAATAATGCTGCCAGATGGGCAAGTGCAAACGTTGATGGGAAGGTATGGTTTGCAAGCATGTACGCACATGCTACTTTGCGAGCCAGCATCTTTTCCCGAACAGGCTTTACCCCAATTGGGCCAACCAATGCATATAACACAGACCAACTTGCAAGAGCAGGTCATGGCTCAATAATTCTTGGGACTACACGATTTAATAATGACTTCTTTAGCTTATTCCCGGCAAATAATATACAGCCTAACCCCACCGGCAATGATTATTTACGTATTTACATCCAATGGGGATCTTCGTTGACATTTAACTCCAACTTTAGCACTTTTGACCCCTCACTTGGAAATACGGCGAGAGTTGTTAATATGCCCGCAGGACAGTCCGTGAATATGACATTTGATCCGCTTTTGCGGCATTCTCATCTTCCTAATAGAGAGGATGTATGGCCTTCTCCTTGGGCAGGTACAACAGGTGTTGATGGTACCCGAGGGGGTTGGCCCAGGGATCCCAGAGCCGCTGGAAGAACAAGTGATATCGATGGTGGCGACTGGTTTGCGTTGTTCACTCAACCCCTTGTTCGGGGTTGGTCTTTAATGGGTTGGCATAGGCGTGCGTCTGGGGTGTGTCCACCTACATGTACATTTGATGAATGTTGGTTTACTCCAGATACTATCATTAATGATCCAATTACTATTTTTGCAATTTGGGGGCCATATATAATTTTTGACCCAGGTCTTGGCGGCGTTGCTGTTAATATGGATCCGGTCAGGCATCCCGTTACGAATGAACTGCATTGGCGTGTTAATGTCGGTCATCCTTTCCCGACACCTCATCCGGGGGCACCAACATGGCCGCTTGAACAAAACTTTATCGGCTGGTTCCCCACAATTGCTCCCGACCCGACAGATCCCGCCAGTGGTGCAACAATGCTAAGCTTTGATGTTAATGTGCAGTTTGCAAGGCGTTATTACGCTGTGTGGAACACGATGATAATATTTAATCCTATCGGTCCTCCTGGTAGTACAGCCGCAGCTGGTGGAGGGATGATTAACACCATTGGTGTTGCCGGAACTCCATTAAATCGTGTGCACTTTGTTGGGCGTTATATAAATATCATTCCTAGTGCCGGCGAATTTCCAACCCGTCCTGGCTGGCCTAATGATGCTTTTACAGGTCACTGGTTTGCTGTAGATACAAGTTTCCCTAACAACAGAAGGCTGTATCATCCGAACGATCCTGCCGGTTCAGGCTCCAGAATAGTTATGGGGGGCGCCACCTTATATCCTGAATGGCTTTCCACAATAACCTTTAGACCGGGTCATACCCGTGGCCGTCTAGATGGTCTAGCCACTGAAATCACACGCCAAGTACCAGATGGCCTGTCTCTCAACGCTAACGCTGCTACTCAGCGGACGCCTGCGGCAACAAGCGCAAATTATACAGGTCCAGATTGGCCCAACGACCCAGGTTTAACTTTCGGCGGATGGCGCAGAGTCAACGCCGCAGGTCAGCCCCTTAATCCAGATGGTACAATTGTGGCCTCAGGAGCCCCACTACCTGCTTTGCTGACTACTGATCAAGTAAACAGCATGGTAACAGCCGGTCCGAGATACTACTTTGAAGCGGTATGGAGTTTAAGGCTGGAATTTTTTAAAGTGAATGATATTGTCAATCCCCAGCACCCCCTTGGATTTAATGTCCTGCCTGGAGCTAGGTTTGTTCTTGATCGTTATGTTACAGGAACAGGTTGGGTACAGGCGTATCCGGTTCTGCCTTTAACTTATATTGAAAGTGACTCAAACGGCAGAGTATTTATTAGTAGCACATTTGCACCCCTATTAGAGTTGCCTCGCGATACAAATATTGATTTCAGGCTAAGAGAAACCCAAGCACCTACGGGTTACGTTACTCCAACGGGTCATTGGATTGTCACAATAAGCCATCAGCTTGGAGTTATGCCGACCTTTGTGCCGCACGGTAATAATCCCGCCTTTTCGGCTATCACAGCTCCAAGTGGAAGTCTGGCAGGACGTAGACAGTTTGTAAGTAATACCCCCTATGGAGGCTTTGAGTTTTGGAAGGTATGTCCGGCCAGGAATCCATTGCCAGGGGCACATTTCCAAATGGTTAGGTTTAATGGTATAGGTACCCCCAACTTACCTGAACCAGGGTTAGTTACACAAGCGATGATTGGCAGTGGCGCAAATCAGTGGTCGATAGTAGGAACTACACAAATAAGTTCCTCATCTGCCCCGATGGTGTTTCCTCTGAGGCCGGGCAGGTATTACCACCTTATTGAATCAGTAACACCAGCCGGTTTCCAGCGTCCTTTAGGTCAGTGGCGTATCACGGTTGACAACTCCGGCTCAGCCCCAGTCCTAAATATTACACCAATGGGCAATGTGTATATGCCCGGAATTATTCCCGCCGAGCACCCGGACACTTATTACATGATTTTAAACTTACCAGATTTCCAGTTACCCATGACTGGTGAACAAGGGATGAGAACTTTTGTGATGGTTGGTTCAAGCGTACTGATTATAGCGTTGATGGGTGTTGCATTTATTATCTTACTAAGACGCAAGCGTGTAGTATAAAAAACAATAAAAAAGCCGCGGAATAATATTCTGCGGCTTTTTTATTATTCCACTACATTAGTTTGCCCATCTCGTACCCGCTGTCGTCGCCATATATTAGCTGTGGTGGCCCCTGCGATAAGCACTGTATCTGTATCATTCAAAAAAATCATTTCCCTAACATCATGCAAAGCAATATGATGCCAAAGGCTTACTCCTCGTGCGTTTAAAGCATGAAAATACCTATCCGCGCCAACAATTACGGCATTACTACCCATACTAAGATGTGTAGCTCTGCGTCCTAGTGGGAAGCTTCCAGTTAGGCCTGATAAATCAAATATATTTACTGTTCCTACAGGCTCCGCGTCTCTACCATCGGGGCTTATTGCCGCGCCAGCTACATATGCAAAACGGTTATTACTATAAAAAGCCAGCTGATCCAAACGGTTATAAAGAATCTTAGTCCATACCTCTTGCAATGTGTTTCCTACAATTCTTTTCATAGTAATGCGGCTGTCTGTGATAATCAGTATATGATTATCTTCCATAAATCGCATACTTATTAAAGCTTCTTCTGGGAAAATCCTATGTGCAAATAGCCCGTCGGTTCCAAATGGAAGCTGGGCCTGATCCACAAACCAGAACTCAATGGAAGTAGTAAGTTGTCTGGTTAGATCTAAATAAGCTATAGCAACAAACATTCCGTCCTCTGATACATCTGTAGCTACAGGTATCTCCATAGGTCTGTCGGATTGGAATATTTGCTTTCTAAACAGGTTATCAAAGCGCCTAAGATCATTATAAACTATAACCTCAAAGCCCCCGTCTATCTGCAATATTACCGATAGATACCCATATGGATTAATAAAAAACCCCAAGGCAGGATGGGTAAGAGTCCGAGAATACATCAGTCCATCCTGGTCGAATACATAAATAGCCCGACCCCGGTCAGACTCTCCAACCGCAACAATATCCCCACGGGTAGCCATATGAGGCCTAGTAAATGAAAAATGCTCCTGCCAGCGATTCTCCCCTCTATCCGTAACATTACGAATCCCTGTGCGGGAAGTAAAAAAGAAAGAACGGCTGCTATTACTATAAAAAGAAGGGCTAGAGTCCGCAGCATATGTAACGCCTTGCCCGATGTTTACAAGCCGCATATCATCCGCACCAAAATTGGCTAAGCCAAAAACAGACTGTACCATCCAGGCCAGCCCTAAAATAAGAATCCCAATTAATAATATACCTTTTTTAGACATATTCATCACCGTATATTACCGGATTTTTGCGTTTATGATGACTGGTTGTATGCATCCGATTAATAATAGGGGCATCTTCCTTAGATACCTGACCTGTTAATAGGAAATTATCCAGGCTGGCATAAGTTATGCCCATTTGAACCTCGTCTGTTTGGCCTTCGAATAGACCGGCAGATGGGGCTTTATTTATTATGCTTTCAGGAGCGCCCAGAAATGATAGAAACTCAAGGACTTCCGTAGCGGTTAAATCCGCAATAGGGTTAAAGTCAAAAGCCCCATCTCCCCATTTGGTAAAATATCCTGTATGTCGCTCGCTGCGGTTCCCTGTACCTGCTACGATGCGGTTTTCGCTGTTGGCAATGGCGTAAATCGTAGTCATACGAAGACGAGGGGCTATATTTGCTATAGCATCATCTGAAAGAACCGTTGTTTCTCCTACAGTCTGGATTAACTGATTGCGGATATCTGTCAGACTTATGGTTTTATGGGCAATAGAAAATTGCTGCGATACAAGGATGGCATCCTCTAAATCAGATTCATAATTGCGGCTTACGGCACAAGGTAAAGACACCCCAAGGGTATTATCACAGGCCATTTTGCACAATATCCCAACGAGTGCGGCGTCCTTGCCACCGCTGTTGCCGAAGATAATACCGTTCACTTTTGTACTTACTACTAAATCCTGTATAAACCGTACCCGGCTCTGAGCTTCTGTCTCATAGTTGCGCAAATACAACCACTCCTTGCTATATTTCAGTTTTGATGATACTGACAAAGGTTTTTCCGGTTTTGATGATAATGACGAAAGCGGTTTTGATTATAATAACAAAGGCTTACTCCGCCGCTTTGAAATTATATATAGGCTTTACGGTTTTAACAATATCTACTGTATCTCCGATATTGGCAATGATTTCTTCCATTGGTTTATATGCAAATGGGGCTTCGTCCAACGTAGAATTATTTACCGTGGAGGAGTAAATCCCCTCCATGGCCTTTTTGAACTGGTTTAGGGTAAAGCTATCTTTAGCAGCAGTGCGGCTCATAATCCGCCCTGCACCATGAGGGGCGGAATAGTTCCAGTCAGGGTTGCCTTTTCCTATACAAATAAGACTACCATCTCGCATATTCATTGGAATGAGTACCTGCTCTCCTTCTTTTGCGGAGATGGCACCTTTGCGTAGAATCATTGAATCTAAGTCTACATAGTTGTGAGTGGTTGTAAATTGGTCGGCTATTTTCATTTTTACACGTTTAGAAAGTTCTTTAATGATGGCCATGCGATTAAGAACTGCATACTCCTGTACAATAGCCATATCGTGAAGATAATCGTCAAATAGCGGCCCTTCAAGATGGGCAAGCACCCTATCCACCTTCTTTTTTGTTTCTTTTACTTTTGATGAAATAGATTTAGCTGCGGCATTTTGATAATAATCAGCCACCTGCTTACCCAGGTTGCGGCTTCCTGAATGGACTACCAGGTACAGTGTCCCGTCTTCGTCCTTACCAAGCTCAATAAAATGATTGCCCCCGCCCAAGGTACCAACGGAAAGATAAGCCCGACGCAAGTCTACATGCTTTGCGCAGCGAAGGGCAGTAAGATTAATTTCATCAGCCATATGATGCTCTTCTTTACGGATATTAAATCCGGCTGGGATATGCTGATGTATGGCTTTATCCAGCTGAGAAAGCTCTATATGCCTGTCTTTAAGGATAGCGGTTTCCATTCCGCAGCCTATGTCAACACCTACAAGATTTGGAACGATTTTATCAATAACCGTCATAGTTGTGCCTATAGGGCAGCCCATCCCGGCATGTACATCCGGCATAATGCGGACTTTACTTCCTTTGATAAATTCTTGATCCAGAAGATGAGTTATCTGAGCTACGGCGCTTGCCTCAATATTATCGGTATAGACAATGGCTGTATTATGGATGCCTTTAAGTTCTGTCATAGGGTGCCTCCTAATCAATGCAAAAATCGCAATGCTTTATTCTGTCACTATTCTATCACATTTTCTGGCAAGCAGTGTATTGGCGGCATGGCGATGGGGTACCCCGGTAGAATTGCAGTCAAAAATATATTCTGAAACCTGCTCGATCAACCAATCATGAAAATACATAAACATCTCCCCAGATTTCCAAGGGAAATAGCTGCTTAAATCATCATCAGGAGGCAACCCAATAAATGGTTTATCAATAAAAACATGAAAGGATACAATTCCGCCAGTACGCACATGAGTCTTGTAATTACCCATAACCTCAGCTCGTAACTCTGGCCGTATATAATGAAAGACTCCGCTGGAATAAAGTACATCATAGTCTTCATCCAGCCTGTAATCACATACGTTAGCCCTAAAAGTCCGCACATGAACACGAGCCTTATCCGCAAGACGCTTCACCTTTTCAAGCCCTGCCTCTGATATATCAAAAGCACTGACATCATATCCACACCGGGCAAGAAATACAGCATCCTTGCCTTCACCACAGCCTATATCCAACACTTTCAAGGGGCGGGTAGGGGGAAGCTGTTCTAATATCCTCAGGCACATAGAAGAAGGACTGATACCCCAAAAATACTCTTCCTTCATATAATCACTTTCATAGTGAGAAACATCTCCAACAAAGGCAGCATAGCCTAAGAGCTTATCCACACTAATCCCAAGTGCCAAGGCCAACATAGGAAGCAGGGCAGTATCAGGAATTGTCTGCCCTGTTTCCCATTTGCTAACCGCCTGAAAAGTAATACCCAGCTTTTTCGCCAATTCCTCTTGAGTAAGGCCTAAAGATTTTCTGTAGCGGGCAATATTTCTTGATAAAATCTCACGCATAATATGCAACCCCTTTCATAGGCATTATGCCTACTTGCAAAAGGTAAAACAATAACCCGCTACTAGAACTTTGTATAAACTCAACCGCGAAGCGAACTTCCACAACTTGACACCAACTTCCCCCCATAATAAAATAATCCACGCATTGCGGTTATGGCGGAATTGGCAGACGCGCATGGTTCAGGTCCATGTGAGGGTTTCCTCTTGCAGGTTCAAGTCCTGTTAACCGCAAACTAAAAATCCCTAGAATATAAAGGCTTCTAGGGATTTTTATATTTATCATAATCCTGTATAGATTTAAGTAATTTGTGTAGTCAATTTTGTAGTAGGGTAGTCATGTCAGCGGTAAATCCAACGACATGGTTCGGATTTTTTTTGATAAAATTTGATTATAAAAGTTTAATAAACGTCAGAGTACCATCTGGTATGCTACAATGCATAAAATTAAATCGAAAGGGTGTTGGATATGAGGCAAACAACTATGCTTACCACAAATGAATTATGGAGGGTGACTATACAATAACCCTCCAACCAACAGGAGGACTATATGTCATTTTTAAACTGGATCAAAACAGAAGATTATTCATTTAACAGCTTCTTACTACTGGAGCGATTTCAAATCGCTTTAATGATGAACTCATGTGGCTGGCGTAACAACAGCCTGGAGTGGAAGCGTAGTATGGGTATTGCCCTAGTTGCCAACCCAGCAGTCAGATGGTATCTAGAGGAGCGTTGCCCCGAAGCCGCATCTGTAATTGCTGAAGTTGTTGCCAACGCACCCATAATAACAGATGCCACAGAAATCAGAGCTGCAGAGATGTATGCCCTGGAAAGCGTTGAGGATTTTATAATATACACCACTCCTGAGCTTATGGCTAAGCAGTGTGACTTTATTAGTGGCTGGGATAAGAAACACCTGTTTGGGCTTGCTGATTTCCAGCAGAAAGTAGTGCTGGATGTTGGAGCGGGCTCTGGGCGATTGACCTTTGCCGCTGCTGAGAGAGCCGCATGGGTTTATGCCAGTGAACCAGTAGGGACTCTCAGGGAGTATATGAGGGATAAAATCAACACAGAAGGCATTAAAAATATCCGCGTTCTTGATGGGCTGCTTCCAGAGCTTCCATTCCCGGATAATACATTTGATATAGTCATGTCAGGTCATGTTGTAGGGGATCATTGGGAAGAGGAGCTTGTGGAACTTACACGCGTATGTAAACCTGGTGGTTGGCTTGTTGACTGCCCTGGGGATTCTGAAAGAGATATGAAACCCAGCACAGAGTTAACTAAACGTGGATGGGAAGAATTTCACTATGTAGGTAGCTTTGGTAAGGATGTGTACATCCAGCGCAAGCAAGTTACAAAAAAAGATTGACAATAAAAAATAAATACTGTAGGATACGCGAAATAAACCGATGAGACGGAAGTAAAGGCTTTTACGCGCTATACAGAGAGTTTGGGATGCTGAGATCCAAGCAGGAAATGCGGATTGTCAAATGGGCCGTTGAGGGCATGGTCAAAAGCTATATGAAGTATGGCTGAGTATTCCATGACGTGAACGCATACGTTAGTTGCGAGGGGTATGTTAGTACCCTATGAGGGCACGGGTTTTCCCCGTGAATCAAGGTGGCACCGCGGATATTATAATCATCCGTCCTTGGCAAATATATTTTATTTGCTGAGGAGGGATGATTTTTTTTGTTAAGTTATTTTTCAGTGTATAAAACGTGCGTAAATCTAAACAGTGCGGTAATGCCGCAAAAAGTGAAGGGAGAATATCTATGAAAAAATTATTTGGTTTGATTTTGTTATGCATTATGGGAATGGCTTTCGCCGCCTGCGGCTCTGACCGCAATGACAGTGACTATCGCTTTACCGTAGGTATTATTCAAATGATGGATCACCCATCCCTTAATGAAATTAGAGAAGCGTTTCTGGATGAAATGGAACGCCTTGGTTTTACTGATGTAGATTTTGATGTGCGAATAGGGCCGGGTGCAGACATGACAGCTCTTACATCCATTGCACAGATTTTTGTAGGCAATGAGGTGGATTTAATAATGTCTATTACCACCCCGGCTACCCAAGCCGCTGCCAATGCCACCTCTGATATTCCCATTGTTTTTGGCGCGGTATCCGACCCGGTAGCCGCAGGGCTTGTTGCAAGCCTTGACCAGCCAGACCGTAACATAACGGGTACATCCGATAATCTTCCAGTAGAATCGGTATTCGAACTTGCTAGGATGCTGGCACCTGAGGCCAGAACATTCGGTTTTGTGTATAACTTAGGGGAAGATAACTCTGTAGCAATTATTAACCGGGTTAAGGCTTATTTTGCCGCGCATGGGTTAAATTATTATGAAGCTCCTGTAACCGGAACAGCCGATGTGCAGCAGGCCGCTCTTTCTCTTATCGGGCGAGTTGACGCGTTTTTCACCCCTACAGATAATACGGTAGCGGCGGCCATGCCTGTTTTTGCTCAAGTTGCTATAGAAGCAGGCCTTCCGATTTTCACCGGTGCGGACTCCATGGTTGCCGATGGTGGACTTGCAACTGTTGGTGTCAACTATACGGTGCTTGGCATCGAAACCGCAAGAATTGCCGCAAGTGTATTAGAAGGAACGCCCATATCTGATATCCCTGTAGTGGTAATGTCGGAGTTTACCCCCACAGTCAACCGTGAAACTGCCGAGGCTATAGGTTTAGATATTGAAGGGTTAGAGGGTGTAAATTTCCGTTAGTAAAGGAGCCGCGTTATGACTTTAATTGCTTTTTTCGGCGCTGTGCAGCTGGGACTTATTTTTTCATTATTGGCTATGGGGATTTTTATTGTTTATCGGATTTTAGGAGTTCCGGATTTGACAGTAGAGGGTAGCTTTGCCGCCGGAGCATCTGTAAGCGCTGTGTTTGTTGTGTCCGGCAGGCCATTTTTAGGGCTTGTGATGGCGGTCCTGATAGGGGCTTTCGCAGGCATATGTACTGCTTTTTTGCAAACCAAGATGCGGGTGCAGCCAATACTTGCCGGTATTCTTGTTATGATGGCATCTTTTTCGGTAAACCTATATGTAATGGGGGGCAGACCCAATGTTTCTCTGTTGCGGGAAGAGACTCTGTTTACCATGCTTGGAGAGCGTTTTGGCAGTATTCAAATTGCAAGGTTTTTTTTGTCAACATTGGTTGTTCTGATAACTGTGACTATGTTGGGTGTATTCTTTTACACCCGGCTGGGCCTTGCGGTTAGAGCCACAGGGGACAACGAAGAAATGTGCCGTGCATCTTCTATTAACACCACATTCACGAAGTTTGTTGGGTTATCTATAGGTAATGCATTTGCTGCGCTAAGCGGGGGACTAATAGCCCAATACCAAGGATTTGCCGATGTTAATATGGGTTTTGGTATGGTGGTCGTTGCTTTGGCGTCACTTATAATTGGTGAGGCGATTTTTGGCCGTCGAACAGTGATATGGAATATAGGCTCGGTAATTGTTGGGGCGATAGTTTATCGCATTATTTGGGCATGGGCTTTAAGTTTTAGGATTGACCCAGCTAATCTTAGAGCGATTTCTGCTTTGATTGTGGCGGCAGCTATATCATATCCCGCTGTAAAAAACATGTGGACAGTGCACAGGCTCAAGGTAAAGGCCAGAAGAAGGGGGAGGTAAGATGTTATTACTCGAAAACATTTCCAAAACCTTTCATCCCGGCACACCCAATGAGCGTATAGCTTTAGATAATGTAAGTCTTTACATGCCTACTGGGGATTTTGTAACTGTTATCGGTGGAAATGGCGCCGGTAAAAGCACCATTATGAATCTTATCTCCGGTGTGTTTCTAGCGGACAGCGGGCGTATATCCCTAGATGGCCGGGATATTACTTTCACCCCGGAACATAAAAGAGCCCGCAATATAGGCAGGCTCTTCCAAGACCCGATGAACGGTACAGCTCCCAACATGACCATTGCAGAAAATTTGGCACTAGCTTATAAGCAGGCATCCGGCATAGGCTTTAGGATTGGTATCGGTAAAAAACTGCTGACTTTCTTCCAAGAGCAGCTAGCACGGCTAGAGCTGGGTTTAGAAGACCGCTTGAAAACCAAATTAGGATTACTATCCGGCGGTCAAAGGCAGGCAGTTACATTGCTGATGGCAACAATCTGCACACCTAAGCTTTTAATGCTGGACGAACACACTGCCGCTCTTGACCCTGCCACCGGGGAAAAAGTGCTTCGCTTAACACAGGAAATTATTCAGAAAAATAATATCACAACAATTATGGTGACCCATAACATCACATCAGCTCTATCCTTAGGAAACCGCACTATTATGATGGATAAAGGAAAAATTGCATTAGACTTAGCAGGAGATGAACGTAAGAACATGACTGTGGAGGCGTTGACCGCAAAGTTCCAGCTATAGCAATTCCCCCTTTAAACGATCCCGCCCGAGCCGAAAATAGCGGACGATTTCGCGCTTTTTCGGCGACAGGCGGGATCGTTTTAAAGTTAATTCGCTATATATCTTGGCTTTCCTAGCTCAATATCTTTTTTTACATATTCCATAAGGGTTTCTACGTTCATAACCCCACAGCTTCCATCCTTGCGGCTTCTGACTGAAAAGCCTCCCTGGTTTATATCTTTATCTCCAACCACCAGCATGTATGGCACTTTTTCCAGTTCAAACCCCTTTATCTTTTCTCTCATATGAGCCTCGGTGTAATCTCCTTCTACTCGCATACTCAGCTTTTTAAGTGATATCTCGAGCTGCTTACAGTATTCGTTATGCTGTGAGCCAATGGGTACAATCCCAAACTGCACAGGGGCAAACCACAGAGGAAAATCACCTTGATAATGCTCTATAATCATAGCAAAAAACCGCTCAAAGCTACCAAACAATGCCCGATGGACCACAACCGGCCTGTGATTTATGCCATCGTTGCCCACATACTTCATATCAAACCTTTCAGGCAGGTTAAAATCAAACTGGATAGTACTGCACTGCCACTCGGTACCATGGGAATCCAGCAGTTTTATATCTATCTTTGGGCCGTAGAATGCTCCGCCGCCTTCGTCTATTTCATATTCGAGGCCTGAGGCTTCTACTGCTTTTTTCAAGACATCTATAGCCATTTCCCAGTCCTCCTCAGAGCCAATGGATTTCCCCTTTGGTCTTGTGGAGATATAAGGCTTAAATTCGTTAAACCCAAAGGCTTTGAGTACATAAAGTGAAAACTTGAGTGCCTGAGCTGCCTCATCCGCTACTTGCTCTGGGGTGCATATTATATGAGCATCATCCTGAGTAAAACCTCTGACACGAGCAAGACCAGTAAGCGTACCAGAAAGCTCATACCTATACACAGTGCCAAACTCTGCAATACGCATAGGCAAATCCCGGTATGAGCGGGGTTTCGCATTATACATAGTAAAATGGAATGGACAGTTTACCGGTTTCAAGTAGTATTCGTCACCATCAATGTCCAAAGGGTTGTACATAATATCGCGGTAATTTTCCAAATGCCCAGAAGTCTCCCATAGCTTAGCGCGGCCAATATGAGGACTGTAAGCCCATTGGTAGCCGTTAAGCATATGCGCCCCCTGGCTAAACTGCTCTAAAAGAGAACGGATAGCTGCTCCTTTAGGATGCCAAAGAGCAAGGCCTTGACCGATTTCCTCTGATTTTGAAAATAACTCCAATTGATTTCCTATTGTTCTATGATTATTCATAATAGTCTCTCCTTAGATTTAATTTTATGCGTGAGCTGGAGAGCGCCGGGTCATTTGCCCATATAAGCAGCAAGAACATCCATATGCGTTCAGGGCAATCACCTCCTTAAACTTTATAAAGAGAAATAAAAAACACCCTACCAACATGCCCACTGGCGTTGGTAAGGTGTAGTTAATCCCATTATATACACCACCAACGACAGCTAGAGTTAGCATCTGTCGTCGGCGGAATGCGACTTTAGATACTAACTCTTAGTGGTAGTAGTGGTGGCGTTTGCATAATGATGTTTCATAACAAACCCCTTTCTCATTTCCTTAACGACTATTCTACCAACTCTTTATAAACAAAGCAATCGGTAAAATGATCATTAACCATACCCGTGGCCTGCATAAAGGCATAAATAATGGTAGAGCCTACGAACTTGAATCCTAGTTTTTTTAAATCCTTGCTAATCTTATCCGATAGAGGAGTAGTTGCAGGGATATCATCCATGCCTCTTACATGACCGATTATCGGCTCATTGTCTACATAATTCCATAAGAATTTTGCGAAGCTGCCGTGTTTTGCGGCGGCTTCTAAGTATAGATGTGCATTGGTAATAGTAGCATTTATCTTTAATCGGTTACGGATTATGCCTTCGTTGGCCATAAGGCTTTCTATTTTGGCTTCGTTGTAGTGGATGATTTTCCTTGCGTCAAAGCCATCAAAGGCTTTGCGGTAAGCCTCTCGTTTCTTTAATACTGTAATCCACGATAGCCCTGCTTGGGCGCCTTCTAATATAAGCATCTCAAACAGCTTATCATCATCCCGGACAGGCCGCCCCCATTCCTTATCATGATAATCTATATAAATTGGTGTTTCCCCGGACCATGAGCATCTGATTATGTCTTTCATCTATTCCCCTCTTTCATTTTTCTTGCTACGCTTGTTCGCTAATATCCCAGTATTTCGTCTACAATAATCACTTTGATTCTGTTTTCAATGAATTGACCTGTGATAAGCATAAAGTCGTTGCATATCCGTTGCTTGTGGTTGCAGTCCACACACCGTCCTAGCTTTACGCATGGAGTGTCTTTTTTGAGCCGCTTCGCGTCAAGTGGGGCGGCGATTTGCCTAGTCCGTTCTATAGCCGCCTCAACATTTGGAACAATCTTGTTAGTTCCGACTACAACAATGACCTGTTCAGGGCCATAAATTATAGGTGCAACACGGCTTCCGTTTCCATCAATGTTAAAAAGTTTCCCGTCCAATGTGATGGCATTGGTTCCTGTTACAAATGTGTTGGCCGAAAAATTTTTTAGATAGAGAGAGCGCTTTTCGGCAGATGTCAAGCCAGGTTGAAATTTATCATGAAACACATAGTCTCCGTTTCTCAGAAATTCAAATACACCTGTTTGCTCTAAAGTGACAGAATCCCCACTCCCAACAGTAATACCTTTGGGAAGCAAATCTTGCAGGAGATTAATAAGCTCCTTTTTATCAACTACAAAATAGCCTGCCATATTGTTGCATCTCAAACTATCTATTGTTGCTTGGACGGTGGTATTCATATCAATTGGCCCCTTAGATCAATAATCATTTTCATTTCCTCCTGATTCATATAATTTTCTTAATTATTACACATTTAATGTGACAAATGTTTCCATTGTACAACTGTTAAAAACAGTGGGAATATGGGACTTAACCTACACTAACCGACTATTTATTTTTGATAATATTATTTTTTCAGGCAGCGGGTCGCCATTAGCTATTTTGCGTTCAAGCAGAGTATTCAAATGCTGAAAAAACGTCTGCACATCGCAAAAATCATCATGATTCATACGAAGCATGACACGACCATGGCAGTTTAACTTCTTTTTTCCGTTGAACGTATAAAGGGTTTTACAAAGGCCATTTTGATAGCAACCGTCACAGTCCTCGAGTCTATCAAAAATACGTTCAGCAAGCTGTTGGTCAATACTGGCGATTTCGCTTAGTATTTCGTCCATATAATCGGCTCTTCGGTGCCATGTTTCCACGGGGCCGCTGTACACAATGTACCAGCCGAAATGATGAAATGACTCCGCACCGGACGCTACAACGGTATAGGATATGCCTGCGTCAGAAGCGACATATGTTAGCTTGCATCCACTTTTATCAACAATACGCTTGAATTTCATGGAGCGCAGCGATTTGAAGAAGCCATCCATTTCTCTGACTGCTGTTTGAAAATCGGATGAAACTTTACCAATGATGTTTTCATAGGAAGGTTTTACTTTTTCTGGCCTTGGAGCTTTAGGGTCAGGTAGCTTGAAATCACCACGAATGATTGGAATAGCATCGTCATATTGGGTAATGTTAATATCTCGGATGCAGAGGGTGGAGTGCTTTGTTACAGCAAAGCCTAATTCAAAACCTTCCGCATTAAGCCCGGAAAGAATATCAAGTTGTTTCTTTTTCATATATGGTTGATTGCGTGAATAAAGTCTTTCCGCTCCGTCAATCCATACCTGCATTTCATCGAAATTGAGTATTACAGAAATATGCACATGTTCACCTAAAGGTAGCCTGTTGTCGAATGAATAATTATCCCTACATGGCTTGCTGTCGGGGTCTGCGATGTCCTTGATTTTGTAGTAATCGGTATCATGTCCGGATGCGAAGTATATATGCCCTTCGCCAATTCTTAACGCAAAAGCGGGATAATCAAGTTTTATC